>Ga0224515_1000116_pt1 | contig 15993 bp, 14 predicted proteins | sample IRFST25metaG_FD_179880 | JGI IMG/M metagenome (GOLD analysis project Ga0224515, IMG submission 179880) | Peat soil microbial communities from Stordalen Mire, Sweden - IR.F.S.T-25 | ecosystem: Environmental > Terrestrial > Soil > Wetlands > Peat | place: Sweden: Norrbotten County, Stordalen Mire...
GTATGATAAACTTGAGGAATTTGCCCATAGCAAAAATTTTGAATACATAGCTGACGGCACTAATATAAGTGATCTATTGGCTGATCGGCCGGGAATAATGGTGAATTATCAGAAAAAAATATTAACGCCCTTAGTTTATGGCGGAATGACTGCAGAAGATGTTCATGATGCACTTAAAAAGTTTAATTTAGAATATTCATCATCCACTACTTGTTATGCCACCCGCATACCTACAGGCTCTGAAATCACCCCTAAAAAAATAAATAGGATAAGCTATGCAGAAGCTCTCATAAAAAATATAACTGGAGAGGAAATTGTCAGAGTACGGGATGATGATGGAGAGGCACGCATTGAAGTTTCAAATGTGGATTCGATTTTGAATAATGAAATTTTGATACATATAAGTTCTGAGTTAAATGCAGTGGGATTTAAAAAAGTTTTATTAGATGTAACCGGTTATGGGGATTCAAAAAAAGATATCGTAATATATAAACCCTGTAAGGATGAAGCTAATAAAATCATGTTTGAAACAGAGCTTCCATTCGAGATCAATATCCAAGATACATGTAAGGAAATGAAGGAACTTGGAGAGGAGGTTAAATGTTCAATTCAAATGGGTGTAATCATGATGGAATTGGGAGGTCGTAATGTCACTATCTTTAAAAAAGGTAAAATTGTGGCACGAAGAGTTAAAAATAGGGAAGACGCCCGAGATTTGATGGTGGAAGTATTACCTCTTATTAGAAGAGTGATTTGAAGATTCATGAGTATTTTTTTCTTTTTTTTATCCATATAAAATATTATTTAAATAAGAGCAAGGGTTCCAAAAAAATAAAAAAATTAGTTAAAAATAATATAAATTATTTAGGAATATTTACAAAGGCAAATTTCATTAAAGTTCTCTGTGCACATTTTCCACAAGCTTCCTACGGCGACTAGTTAACTTCTTAAAAAATCCTCGTTCATCATTTCCCATAAGTACTATGTTATCTCCTTCCACTTCCACTTCCACATCATCAGCTTTTAAATAATCTATTTCCATATCTATTTTTGATGCATCTTGTAAACGATCATTGGCAGTGTAAGTATAATCCATAACAAGTTTATGATGAGGATAAACGTCTTTCATAACATTTTTTATGGTTAATTCCAATACATTAAAGAAAGTTTCCACTTCTGGCTCTTTCTCCCACCATAAATTGGCCATAATAAACTTTAAGTTTATAGGTTTTATGGAGACTTCTCCATTATTTTTGGCGACAATAGTTATGTCACCATCCTTAGATTTTATCTTTAAAACAGGTTTATCTGACATGTTAATCTTTAATAGCTTTTATTAAGTCCGTGGCTCTTACTAATCCAACAAGTTCTCCTTCCACGTCAATTATAGGTATCTGCTCTATATTTCTCTGTCGCATCTTATTTGCACATTCATTCACTGATGTTTTAGTAGTTACTATGGACAAATCATTGGTTGCAACATCTTTAACCTCTTTATCTGAAAACTTAAGATGATTTTTAATAACATAAAGCACATTTTTACTATCCCAAGACCACTTATCTCCTTCAGTACCTACAGAAGTATTATGGACAGTTCTTTCAGATATAATTTCACTTTCTTCTATAAAATCTGTTTCAGTCAGTATTCCAGATAATTTACCGTCTTTATTTAAAGATAGAAGAACTTTGAGGTTGTAATATCGCATTATTTCGAAGGCAATATTTAATGGAGTTCTCTCCCAAGTGGTGGGTATGTTTTTAATCATATAATTTTCTACAGGTTCTTGGATGTCTGTTTTCCATAAGGCTTTACTGATTATGTCCGAAGCAGTAACTAAACCTACTAATTCGTCGTTTTCAACTATGGGGATTCTTCTTATCCCATTTTCTAGCATTTTCTTTGTTATACTCTGTAAATTATCATCTGGATGGGCAGTAATAATTTTCCGAGTCATAATAAGTGCTATCTGCTCTTCATCAGGATTTTTCACCAGATCAGTACGGGTGAGCATTCCTACCAGTTTTTTGGTGCTGCTTTTCACCACTGGTAATCCTGAAACTTTTTTTTCACTCATTAAGTTCATGGCATTAGAACGGTTTCCAGGAACTTGGATATAGTGTATGTCAACGGACATGATATCTTTTACTAGCATTGTTTTTTACACCATCCTAAAAAAAAATTTATATAATTTTTTTTATTAGATTTAAAAAAAATATTTAATGAACGGCTAAAACAGGAATTTTAGCGGATCTAACTACCTTTTCCGTCACGCTTCCGAGTAGAAATCTGTCTAGACCATGTTTACCTGAAGTACCCATTACTATCAAATCTATATTCTCATCTTCTGCAGTTTTTAGTATAACATCTGCTGGAGGTCCTTCTTTACTTTCTTTAATTAATTTGACACCAGTTTTAAATTCTTCTTTTTGTTCAAGTTCTTCAATCAATTTTGAAATACTATCAAGTGATTTATGGCCTTCTTCTTTCAAAATTTCTGATACCCTGATGGTAAGATCTTCTGCGGGCAGGCCTACCAGCGAAGAAGTATCTACAACATTTAAAGCTATGAGTTCTGCATTACTGTGGCCTGCAATCCAAATAGCATGTTTTGCAGCTTTTTCAGCGTATTTTGAACCATCTGTGGGTAACAATATTTTATGGTACATGGGTTCACCTCTGTGGTTAAATTTTTAAGTACACCTTTGGTCTAACAGAGTAGACCTTTGGCCCAATAGAATAAATTTCTTTAATACTCTTCCAAATAAAATGATTTCTAAAGTTTATTTTGTAATATCTAATATAAATAAATTCTAAAATTACAAGAGATAATCCTCTTTAAAATAAACCAACATCAGAATTTATCACTATAAATCTAGAATATAAATTTGATTCTTAAACTATAAAACTGATTACTTTCTACAAACTAATTCACCTTCAGTTATTAAACCTTTTATATTTTTTGATTCAGTCCGATTAATAATAGATAATATGGGATCATGAGAAATCTGCTGTGCAATTATAACATCCGCTAATCTACCTTCCTCCAATGAACCTATATTAAGCTTAAGAGCTTTACCAGCATTCACCGTAGTCATTTTCAATATTTCTTTAGGTGGAAAGTACTCCCTGTAATATCCACGGGTGACTTTAAGAGTATATTCCATCTCGCGAAGTAAATTAGGAGAATTGAACATCACATTATCCGTTCCCAAAAGAAGATTCACGTTCAAATCAAACATTTCCTTCACTGGAGGAATACCAACGGCTAATGCACCGTTAGAACGAGGACAGCATACTACTGAAACTCCACTATCCGCCACTAACTTCAAATCATTTTTTATAGGTGCAGTCAAATGCACTAATAGGTCGAAACCAGCCTTTAAAGCTCTTTGAACCTCACTCATGCCTGTAAAATTCACAGAATCTGTTTGAACCTGCTCATACTCGGCCACATGAATCGATGATAACTTTCCCATTTTTTTGCAAGTTTCAACAATTATAGAAGCTACTAAATCACTAATCTCACCCAAACCACTCGGTGCTATCCCATTACAAGACTCAAGAAGTTCTTCTATTATAACTTCTATAATTGGATTTATAGGAAATTGTAAGAATGAATCATGACGTCCTAACACAATTTTACGAATAGGAATATCTTCTGAAGCTTCATTTAACAGATTAATCCCTTCAGCTCCCCCCTCACGAAAATCAACAAAGGTAGTAGTACCAGTACTAAGCATTTCCCACATGGATTTCTTCATTGAATCCAACAATAAATTAGTAGGAGTATTAGCGAGTATCTGATGTTTAATTCCAAATGGCGGTTTTACTATTTTATCTATAGGTTTTCCATCACCCATATCCATAGCCACAGAATCTCCTAGATGCACATGAGAGTTGATAAATGCAGGAGCAACAATACAACCCCTAGCATCTATAACTTTTCCACGTTTAATATTTTGGGAAACTTCCACAATCTCTTGGTCCTGAATCAACACATTCGCATTTATAACGTCAAGATTCTCCCCATAGAGGACACGGCCATTCGCAATAGTGATCATACAACATAAAATATTTTTCTAACAACTATTTATTATTTAGTAAATTTTTAAATACCGAGCATTTATAAGAAATTATTTTTTTTGGGGGCTATAATCCATAAAAAAATTAAAATTTTTTTGCAAAAACGTATGGTTGAAATACAATAAAAATGAATACTGATAGTTATGGCTGAGTTGAAGGGTGGTCTTGGTTTATTTGATGTTATGAATCTGGTGATCGGTGCTATTGTAGGGGCTGATATTTATATTGCTGCTGCTTTTGGTGCGGGTTATCTAGGACCAGCGTCATTGATCGCTTGGATTATAGCTGGAGTTATGGCTATTATTATAGCGTTGAGTTTTGCTGAATGTTCTTCTATTCTTCCACGGGTTGGAGGTCCTTATGCTTATGTTAGGGAGGCTTTCGGTGATTTTTGGGGCTTTTTAACTGGTTGGTCTTTAATTATTGCTGAATGGAGTGCTATAGCGGTGTTTCCATTAGCGTTTGTTGCTTATCTTACTTATTTTTATCATGATATGCCTCAATCAATTCAGATATTGATTAAAGTTTTATTCGTTCTTTTCCTCACCTTTATAAATCTTTTAGGTGCAAGACAGGGTGGGAAACTCAATGACATATTAACAATTTTGAAGATTGCGCCTATACTTTTATTCACTATTATAGGGATTGCTTATTTTATTATCAAACCAGCATTGCTTGTCACGCATTTAACACCTTTTGCTCCTTTAGGATTTGGAGGTCTTGGCAGTGCTCTTATACTAATATTTTGGGCTTATGTCGGGTTTGAATTGGTTACCATTCCATCAGATGATATAATAAACCCTAAAAAAACTATTCCATTAGCTATTGGTGTAGGTATGGCAGTAATTACAGTTTTTTATTTCATAACTAATTTCGTGGTTGTGGGGGCTGTGCCTTGGATGGAGCTCTCCACTTCTTCGGCTCCTTTGACTCTTGCAGGATATGCTCTTATAGGGTCTGTGGGAGCTATAATTTTAAGTGTAGGCGCGCTTTTCTCAATATCAGGATCTGATGAAGCAGGAATTCTATGCTCAGCCAGAATTCCCTACGCGATGGCTGGAGATGGGTTATTACCTCACTTTTTTGCTAAAGTACATCCTAAATATAACACTCCGTATATTTCATTAATAATACAAAATACTGTTACTTTAATAGCTGCTATATTCGGTACTATAAGTCAATTAATTATTTTATCAGTATTCACCATCCTATTCTGCTATTTATTAACGTGCATATCGGTATTCCCTTTGCGGAAGAATTTAGGTGGAGGAATAAAAATCCCTAGAATTATTCCTGTATTGGGAATTATTATCATTATTTACATGATAACTCAAACCGCACCTAATCAAATCATGATTGGAACAATTCTTATATTGCTCGGAATTCCAATATACTTAAAATATGTTCCTAGAACTCAAATTAAAACTGTTAGAAGGGATATTGAATTTTGTACGGGTTATTGTAAAACATGTTTTAGGGCCTGCTGCAGAAGACTGCCCAGTCAGGAGCCATTCCTAGCACACGTACTGTGGCATCTAAGAAATTTCATAAAACGAATTTAATTTTAAATTTATAAATTCTACAAGAATAATATTTGAATAAATCTATTTAGGAAGTAGAATGGCTGAAAAAACTCTGAGGAACAGTATTTGTAGTACCTGGTTTACTCAATTGGAAATACTATTTTCATGAAATTTTAATGGACCATGATATCTTCTAGAACATATCAATAAAAATGTGGAAAATTAGAAAAAAATATTTATTGTTAAAAAATTCCTGATTTGTCTATCTAAAAAATAAGATAAGATAAGTGACAATGATTATCACCTAATTTGGTGGGTATTATTTTTGTAATGAGTTGTGATATTCGTTTAGTGATTTAACCCCTATTTTACCTTTTTCAATATTTTCAATAGCATTAAGAGCTGCACGCGCTCCAGCTAGGGTGGTGACATAGGGTATTCCTAAATCTACAGCCATTCTTCTTATGAGATAGTTATCGTCTGCAGACTGCTTTCCTGATGGAGTATTTATGATTAAGTCTATTTCCCGGTTTAATATGGCATCTTTAATATTGGGAGAACTTTGGCTTACCTTTCTTACAATGTCAATTTTTACCTCATTTCCCACTGCTTTTGTTGTTCCTATGGTCCCGACCAGCTGGAATCCCAGATCTCTAGCTTTTTTGATAATGTCCTGAATTTTTTCTTTATCCGCATCACGAACGCTTATAAATAGTTTGCCGCTTTGAGGAAGTTCCATGCCTGCTGAAAGCTGAGCTTTATAATATGAAACTCCAAAACTCTCATCAATACCCATACTCTCTCCTGTTGACTTCATTTCAGGTCCTAAAACTGCATCTGCTCCTGGAAGTTTTATAAATGGGAAGATAGATTCTTTAACTGCTACATGATCTATTTTAACTTCATCTTGAAGTCCTAAATCCTTTAATTTAAAACCAATCATAAGTTTAGCCGCAATTTTGGCTAGAGGTATTCCAACAGCTTTACTTACAAATGGTACAGTACGACTAGCCCGGGGATTAGCCTCTATAATATACACTTTAGCTTTTCCATCGGTTTTAACCGCGTATTGAATATTTATCAACCCCACAACTCCTAATTCTAAGGCTAAATTCGTAGTGTACTTCTTAATGGTATCCATTACATCTTTTGGAATGCTCTGGGGTGGTATTACACACGCAGAGTCTCCTGAATGTACTCCTGCCTCTTCTATGTGTTCCATTATTCCCCCAATGAATACTTCTTTCCCATCACACAGTGCGTCGACATCTATTTCTATGGCGTCTTCAAGGAATTTATCCACCAGTATGGGGTGTTTTGGAGATATACGTACTGCCTCTTTCATGTACTCTTTAAGTTCTCCATCATCGTAAACTATTTCCATAGCCCTTCCACCCAATACATATGAGGGTCTAACTAACACTGGAAAACCAATTCTATCTGCAACTTTACTCGCATCTTCAAAGGAGTACGCAATACCATAATCTGCTTGTGGTATCTTTAAGCGAGTTAAAACCTGTGTGAAACGTTCTCTATCCTCAACTTCATCTATACTCTCATGAGGTGTTCCAAGTATTTTAACACCTTCATTTGCTAATGGTAAAGCTAGATTAATGGAAGTTTGACCACCGAACTGCACCACCACCCCATAGGGATTTTCCTTATTTATAATGCCCATCACATCTTCTAGTGTTAAAGGTTCAAAATAGAGCTTATTTGAGATATCGTAATCAGTACTCACTGTTTCAGGGTTATTGTTAATAATTATGGTTTCTATACCTTCATCTTTAAGAGCCATAGCAGCGTGAACACAGCAATAATCAAATTCTATACCCTGCCCGATTCTGATAGGTCCTGCTCCGATTATAATCACTTTTTTTTCAATTGAAACGGGTACTTCATCCTCGTATTCATAAGTACCATAATAATAAGGTGTTTTAGCCTCAAATTCAGCAGCACATGTATCCACCATTTTATAGGATGGTATGATCTTATTTTCCCTTCGAGTACTACCAATGGTTTCTTCAGGACATCCCGTGATTTCGGATAGTTTACGATCGGAGAATCCCATCCTCTTAGCCTTCCATAAAACTTGGGGATTTAAGATACTATTTTTACTTAAATCCACTTCAAAATTGATAATGTTAACTATCTTATACAAAAAGAAGGGATCAATCTGAGTTATTTCATGTATATGCTCTACGCTCATCCCCGATTTGAGTGCAGTATACACGTGGAATATGCGGTTATCAGTGGCATTTTTAAGAAGATTTTCATCAAATTTTAATTCATCAAAACCATATCTACCAATATCCAGGGATCTTATGGCCTTATGCAAAGATTCCTCAAGGGTTCTACCAATACTCATCACTTCTCCAGTAGATTTCATCTGCACCCCTATTACTCTATTTATACCCTTAAACTTGTCAAAGGGCCATCTAGGAATTTTAGTCACCACATAATCTAGTGAAGGCTCGAAAGATGCGGGTGTCTCCTTAGTAATATCATTACGTATCTCATCCAAGGTCATACCCACGGCAATTTTAGCGGAAATCTTAGCGATAGGATATCCCGTAGCCTTAGAAGCTAATGCACTACTTCTACTTACCCGCGGATTCACCTCAATTACTTTATACTCTCCAGTAATCGGGTGAACTGCGAACTGAATGTTACATCCCCCTTGAATCTTTAGGGCTCTTATAATCTTTATTGAAGCATTTCTAAGCTTCTGATTATCGTCATCAGATAACGTTTGGGAAGGTGCTACAACTATACTCTCACCTGTGTGGATACCCATGGGATCTAAGTTTTCCATGTTGCAGACAATAATGCATGTATCGTTTTTATCCCGCATAACCTCGTATTCAAATTCCTTCCAACCCAGCACGGACTCATCGATAAGCACTTGATTTATAAAACTCATTTCTAAGCCACGGGTAGCCACTTCTATTAGTTCTTTTTTATTATAAGCTACCCCGCCCCCGGTTCCTCCAAGTGTAAATGCTGGACGCACGATCACAGGATAACCAATCTCTTCCACGGCATATAATGCTTCTTTTACGGACGTAACTGCATGATTTTTGGGGATGGGTTCATCAAGCTTTTCCATGAAACTACTGAATAAATCTCGGTCTTCTACGTTTCGAATAGTCTCTACTGATGATCCTATAACCTTAACATCAGAAAGTGCATTTATCTTCTCCAGTCCAGTGACAACATTTAAACCAGTCTGTCCGCCCATAGTGGGTATTACAGCGTCAGGTTTCTCTTTTTCTATGATTTTAGAGACGATTTCAGGGGTGAGGGGTTCTACATAAACTTGATCTGCCATATCTACGTCTGTTTGGATGGTGGCCGGATTACTGTTTACGAGCACGGTTTCTATTCCCTCATCCATTAATGATTTACATGCTTGTGAACCAGAATAATCGAATTCAGCAGCTTGACCAATCTGAATTGGCCCTGAACCAATGATAAGAACTTTTTTTATATCTTCATCCCGGGGCATAATACTAATCCTCTTTTTTATGATAATATAAATTTCTAATTATTTTTTTTTATTAAAACATTCTAATATTTTTTTATGGCATTCAAAAAGTTGTCAAAGTAATAATCAGAATCATTAGGGCCTGGTCCGGATTCAGGATGGTACTGTACACTAAATACAGGCAGTTCTTCATGTTCTAATCCTTCAGGTGTACCATCATTCAGATTTATTTGAGTCACTTTTAATAAGGTACCCTCTACTGATCTAGGATCAACGGTAAAACCATGATTTTGAGAAGTAATAGAAACTTTACCCGAAGATAAATCTTTAATGGGTTGATTTATCCCTCGATGCCCGAATTTCATCTTATAAATCTCAGCTCCGAACGCTAAACCGATAATCTGTTGCCCTAAACATATACCGAAGACTGGCATTTCTTCAGATAAGTCACGCACGTTTTCTATTGCCTTTTTAACTCTATTCGGATCACCTGGACCGCTTGAAACTAGCATGGCATCTGCATCATAATCTAAAATATCCTCAACATCCATTTTATAGGGTAAAACCACCACTCCAATCTTTCTTTTAAGCAATGCTTTTATACTATTATTTTTTATACCACAATCCAAAATCACTGCACGATGAGTATAATCTTCTCCTAAAATTCGTGGTTCTTTGACACAAACCTGATCCACTAAATCTAAGTCTCGTATATCAGGTTGTCCCCGGATTAATTCTAGTAGTTCAGAGTCTTCTATATCTTCTGTGGATATAACTCCTTTCATAGTTCCATGTTCACGGATTTTAAGGGTGAGAGATCTAGTGTCAATTTCACTAATACCGGGTATACTGTTTTCCTCTAAGAAATCATTTAGACTTTTTTCTGATTTATTATGGGAAGGATGAGTGTTATGTTCTCTTACGATAAATCCTTCAGCTTTTATACTCTCTGATTGAAACCATTCCCTAGATATTCCATAATTACCCTGTAATGGGTAGGTTGACATGAGTATTTGACCTTTATATGAAGGGTCAGTTAGTGATTCAACGTATCCGGTCATTCCAGTTGCGAAAACTACTTCTCCACTTCTAATTGTCTCATAACCGAAGCCTTCTCCTTTATATATTGTTCCATCTTCTAAAGCTAATTTCGCTTCATTTACCATTTACACTCACCAATATTTTTTGAAAAAATAATTTTTTTTCTAAAATCTAAAACCTTCATTTTTTTTTAAATGAATTATTAACTATTTATTCTACTCTAATTCAGTATCTAAATCCATTTCCATCAATACTGCATCTTCAAAATCCTCATAATATTTTTTAAGAATCTCTTTTTTATTAAATCCCATTTCATTATAGAATTTAATAGCACCATCATTACTCACTCTAACCTCTAATTTGATAAGATTTACATTATAACGTTTGAAAATTTTAAGTGCAGTTTCAACCAATAGGGTTCCTACACTTTTCCTGCGATATTCATCATCTACGGCTATGGATATTATGTGTCCTTCTTCCTCAAATCTGATCCAAAATATAATATATCCTACTACAATATTATCTTCTTGAGCAACTAAAAATCCTGCACCTAAATTAAAAATATCAATTAGGATTTTTGGTGGGTAGGGATCTTTGAAGGATCTATTTTCAATTTCAAGAACTCTCTTAATATCTTGTCGTTTAAATTCTCTTATTATCATAAAATTCTCCAAGTAAAAAAAATTTAGGAGCTGTGCAGAAATTATGTGGAATGATTTTATCCAATACATTATCAATAATTACAACCACGCCCCTAAGATAGTGGAAGTGGCTGTAGGAAACTTCTTAGAAGTTGCATTCGGTTTAAATAAACATCTTAAGTTGAATATAATTATGACGGATATTAAACCTTCCCATACTAGAATTATTCAAGATGATATTAGCCTTCCTAACTTAAAAATATATAAGAATGCATCACTCATCTATTCAATTCGACCTCCAGAAGAATTACATCCTCATTTAATAAAAGTTGCAGATAAAGTAGGATCAGATCTCATCATTAAACCATTATCCACCGATTATATAAATTCACAGAGAAAATTGGAATTAATTAACTACAAAAAAACATTTTTTTATATTTTAAAAAAAATTTAAGAAATAATTAAATTATTATAATATTTATGGCAAGATTCAACGTTATTTTAAAAAGAGTTTTTAAAAATGGGTTTAAATTAAATTAATAAACGATTTGAAGAAGAGGAAAATCATGCCAACTTTAAAATGTTCTTAACGCAGTTTAACTATATTTAATATGGTAAATAAGCTTAAAAGTGATTAAAAGAGGTTTTTAGATTGAAGATAATGGTAATGGCTGGTACCACTGAAGGGGTGAAGATCATAGCCATGATAACTTCTCTTGAAAATACGCATATAATTGCTACTACTGTAACGAAGTTGGGTGGAGAGCTGGCTAAATCAGCTGGTGCCCATGAAGTCATATCAGAGGCACTGGATAAAGAAGGGATTGAGGAAATTATAAAAACTAAGGAGATAGATCTCTTGATAGATGTCACCCATCCCTTCGCAGAAGATGCCACTAGAAATGCCATAAAAGCAACTAATGCGACTGGAATAAATTACTTACGGTTTGAAAGGCCTTCTATAGATTTTCCTGCAAATAATCATATTCATTCTGTCGACTCTTTTGAAAATGCTGTATCAAAAGTTTTGAAACTTATAGACACTGATAATCCTCGGATTTTACATTTGGCTGGGGTCATGACTCTACATTACCTAACAGAAGTTTTAAATCCAAAAAACATCGTGGTTAGAGTTCTACCTTCAATATATTCAGTTAAAAAATGTCTTAATTTAGGCTTGCCGGCTGAAAATATAATAGCGATGCAAGGAATTTTCTCCAAAGACTTCAATCGGGTTTTGATGCAAGACTACGATATAAATATGATGATAACTAAGGAAAGTGGTGATGCTGGAGGAACTCCTTCTAAAATAGGAGCAGCACAAGAGTTGGGGATTCCGGTGGTTATGGTTATGCGCCCAATAGTTTCAGAACTTAAGAAAAAAACTGTTTTCAATAATATCAATGATTTATTGGAAGAAATTCTGAATTTAAAAGTTATGAATAAATTATAGAAAACTAGATTTAACTCAATAATAAGTTAATATAAATGTTTAGCCTCAGTTCGCCCATCATTCATCACGGTTCAGAGCTCATAGGGTTCATCATCGGCCAAAAAATAGATCAATTAAATATTAAGGGTAGATATATATCCCTAATATAGATCAGTTAATTATTTTCCTTAAAAATTTCATTATTTTATAGATAAACTCTCTTTGTACAAGCATATATAATTTATTAATTCTGCTATCATTTTTTATTTATTAATTAAGTAATTTATGCAATGGTTTGTAAATTTAATTTAATTTTTCAATAAAATCCATGAATAAGCTTTCCTTTAATTTACGGTGGGTAAAACTTCAAAGAACAGTTTTTTAAAGTTATTCAATAATTCTTTGGGGAAATTTAAACCAACACAAATAATCAAAACACCAGTCCCTATAACAGCATCTGGAATGTTCGGGGCTTCTATCACTTCTTCATCGAAAACCAGACTTACTTTTGCTTTTTTTTGGAGGAAATCCCAAAGAGTTTCACGTTCATGATTAGCACCGTTTATTACAATGTTATTACGTAATGCTAATTGCAAAAATTGTTTCCAATCATTAAAATCACAAAATTCGATCCATATCGATCCATTCATATCAATACAAGAATTACATGTTTCAATTTCCCAATGAAAGAAGTTTTTAATAATATCCTCTAATCCTTCGTCAACAGAAATATAAAAATCATCATCAATTTTAACTTCCACTTGTTCATGTTCAGACATAATTTTTACCATCAATATCAAGCCTATTATTTTCATTATATTTATCAATTTATTATAAAACTTAGCAATTTTTACATATTTAAATGATGAGTTGATGGAAAATGTAAATTTTTTATAGTCCAATGAAAAGAGAATTCATATTATCTTTTTTCAATTAGAGAATAATAATAAAATATAATATTTTATAGTTAATTAGTATGAAAAAACAGTAAATTGAATTTCATATTTGATTAATACTGATATTTCTAATGTGATCGAGATGATTCTGTTAAAATAAAAAAATAGAGGATAAAATCCAGTTATGGATTATCCGTACATTACTCCGGCTTCTTTTCGCATTTCTTCTTCACGTTCAATGCCCATTATTTTATCCACAGCATCCATAAAGTCGTTCATGGTAACGGTGACTCTTTCTTCTCGAATGGCGAACATTCCTGATTCGGTGCAGATAGCTTTGAGATCGGCTCCAGATGCTCCTTCGGTCATGGAGGCTATCATTCGAATGTCGACTTCTTCATTTAATGTCATTTTTTTAGTGTGGATTTTAAGTATCTCCATTCTACCATCTTCGTTAGGTATATGTACTTCAATGAATCTGTCGAATCTTCCGGGACGTAGTAGTGCAGGGTCTAATATGTCGGGTCGGTTAGTAGCGGCTACGATTCCAACGTCTCCCCGTCCTTCGAATCCATCCATTTCTGCTAGTAATTGCATTAGGGTTCTTTGAACTTCTCGATCTCCGCTGGTTGAGCTTTTTAGTCTTTTAGCTGCGATGGCATCGATTTCGTCCATGAAAATAATACTAGGTGCTTTTTCTTTAGCTAGTTCAAATACACCTCTTACTAGTCGGGCTCCTTCACCGATATATTTTTTCACGAATTCTGATGCTACTATTTTTATGAATGTGGCGTTAGTTTCGTGAGCTACTGCTTTAGCAAGCAGTGTTTTACCAGTGCCGGGTGGACCGTAGAGTAATACTCCTTTCGGTGGTTCTATTCCTATTTCTTCGAATAATTCTGGTTTTTTCAGGGGTAATTCTACTGTTTCTTTTATTTCTACTATTTGTTCTTCTAATCCACCTATTTGTTCATAACTAATGTCTGGTTTTTCTTCTACTTCCATTCCAGTTACCAGTGGATCTTTTTCAGATGGTAATACATTTACTATGCCAAATGTTTGTTGATTTAAAGCTACTCTGGCACCTGGTTCTAAGGCATTTTCATCTAAGAATCGTGAATATCCTATAACGAAGTGTGGACCGGTACTGCTTTTTACGACTACTTTTCCATCATCTAGAACTTCAGTTACTGTGGCTATGACTAGTGGAGGGGATCTGAATCTTTCAATTTCTCCTCTTAATGATTTCACTTCCCTATCAAGCCGCATTTTCTCGTTTTCCATCAGTACTTTGTCTTTTTCAAGTTTTCTTACCTTCCACATTAAATTTCTTTTAGTTTTAGTATTTTCTTCTTTAAGAAGCTTTATCTCCTTTTTGAGGTCTTCAATTTTTTTAAGAATATTTTGGGACATGTTTTCCATGATCCTAGCTCACTCCTACTCGGTTTTCACTGTTAATTAATTATTTTGATTTTTTATAATTATATAACCAATTTATTATACTTAATAATATTTAAATATTGAGGTAGCTGAAGTTATATATAGAATATAAATTTATAAAAAAGGTATGTGATTATGAGATGTGAGATTTGCGGTAAAAAAGTGGTTGGAACACCTGTTAGGGTTAAAATTGAAGGTTCAGTTATGCAAACTTGTCAGGAATGTTCAAAATTTGGTAAAGTTCAAAAAGAACCTCAAAGAGCGATTAGAAAAAGAACTCCTCCGCGACGTCCTCGGTATAAGGAGCCTTCAAATGAGGTTTTAGAGGATTTCAATACAGTTATACGTAAGGCCCGAGAGAAGATGGGATGGTCTAGGGAAGATTTGGCTGAGAAGGTTTATGAAAAGGTTTCTGTTATAGGACGGGTAGAATCTGGGAAGATGGTTCCCGATATTAAGCTCGCCAGAAAACTGGAGAAGATTTTGAATGTGAGTCTTCTTGAGAAAGTTGAGGATGAAAATTTAGAGGATAAAGGTCCTCAAAGGATTAGAGGGGCGACTATTGGTGATATAGCTTTTATAAAAAAGAATCGATAGATTTTTTTTTAGAAATCAATTTTATCCCCAATTTTTTTTTAAAAAATTGAGAAGAATTTTTAAGTATTTTTTGATTTATTTAGACTTAATAAAATGAAAATTTTTATATAGATAAAGAATTTACTAATTTTTTTCTTTGGAGGAATATTTCAGGAAGTGTTTTTATGGGAATAATAACCTCTTAATGGTTTAAGATCTTTAAAAATTTTTTCTAATTCCGAATAATCATCGTATTCACGGCTTAAAACCATGATATGTGCAGGAGGATGTATTTTCTTTACTTGCATTATGCTTTTAGTGGTATCCTCCTGCACTCTAACCATAACCGCAAACTTAGTTTTTGACTTCAAATCTTGTTTTAGAACGCTTTTCATAAATTTATCAGCAATCTTAGCTTGCAGTATCCTTGGCTTTCCAATGATCTTTAATTTAGCATGTCTTTCCAGATCAGCCAATGCATTCAAGATTTTCTTATCACTATCCGCTCTAACTAAAATTAATGCCATAATTTCATCTTCTCCTTTTCTATAACTTTTTCCTTCTCCTTGAGAAAGAAGAGATAAGAGTACTTCTAAATAGTACTAAAACTACCATAATCAAACCTATAGCAGTCTGTAAATTTCCAATAGTATCTAATATAGAAGAGCTTATTGGCAGATTCCAAGCTGGTGCAGTCCTACCGTTTGGAAGTGGAGTGTAGTAAATTCCCACTTGTTTAGTGTAGGTTAAAATATGGATATCATCCGGTTCAACAGGGTTAACACCAATTAACAAACCACTACTAATGGCTTTGTTAATATCACTAGCTATTAGAGTAGCATCGAAGCCATTTTTACTTACAGAAGATTCAAC
>Ga0224515_1000125_pt1 | contig 15081 bp, 7 predicted proteins | sample IRFST25metaG_FD_179880 | JGI IMG/M metagenome (GOLD analysis project Ga0224515, IMG submission 179880) | Peat soil microbial communities from Stordalen Mire, Sweden - IR.F.S.T-25 | ecosystem: Environmental > Terrestrial > Soil > Wetlands > Peat | place: Sweden: Norrbotten County, Stordalen Mire...
AAGCAAATGTAAGCTTAATTGTAGGTCAAACACACAAGTTAGATGTAAAAGTATCAGCAGGAGCAGAAGTAGTATTACAATCAAGTGATCCTAATGTAGTAACTGTAGATGCACAAGGAAATGTAACAGCAATAGCCTCAGGAAAAGCAACAATAACAGCAACAGTAAAAGGTACAAGTATTTCAGTTACATGTGAAATTGTAGTATCAGCATCAACAAGTGTAACTATTGCAATAAGTGAAGCAAAGGTAAAATTAAATATAGGTGAAACACACAAGTTAGAGGTAAAAGCCTCAGCCGGAGCGGAAGTAGTGTTAGAATCAAGCAATTCTAATGTAGCTATAGTGGATGCACAAGGAAATATAACAGCAATAGCTGCAGGAAAAGCAACAATAATAGCAAGGGTAAAAGGAACAAATGTATATGTTACATGTGAAATAGAAGTAGCAGTAGCTGTAAGTGTTAGCATAGCAATAAGTGAAGCAAACATAAGATTAAATGTAGGTGAAACACACAAATTATCAGCAACAGCTTCAGCTGGAGCAGAAATAGTATGGGAATCAAGTGATTCTAGAGTTGCAATAGTAGATGATGAAGGAAATGTAGCAGCACTAGGAGAAGGGAAAGCAGTAATAACAGTAAGAGTAAAAGGAACTAATATTTGTGTTACATGTGATGTAGAAGTAATTGCAACTGTAAGTGTTCGCATAGTAATGAGTGAAACAAAAATAGGCTTAAGTGTAGGAGGCACACATAAATTATCAGCGACTGTATCAGCATCAATACCAGTAAGTGGGAAAATAGTATGGGAATCAAGTGATTCCAAAATAGCAATAGTAGATGCACAAGGAAATGTAACTGCAATAGCCTCAGGAAAAGCAGTAATAACAGCGAGAATAGAAGGAACAAAAGTTTTTGCTACATGTGAAGTAGATGTAGCTGCAATTGTCAGCATAATACTAAATGAAACAATGCTAAACTTAGGAGAAGGAGAAACATATAAATTAATAGCAACAGTGTCTCCAGCAGTAACAGCAGGAATAGTATGGACATCAAGTGATACTAGAGTAGCAAGAGTAGATGCAGTAGGAAATGTAACAGCAGTAGGAATAGGAATAGTAGTAATAACTGCTCAAATAAGTGGAACAGATTGTAAGGCGGTTTGTACAATAGTTGTTAATAGTCAAAGATCAACTGATTCAACAGTTATTTTAAATATTGAACCAGGAAAGAACAATATCCACTTAAATGGGAATATAGCATTAAATTACACAATAGATAATATAAAAAATATAGCGGCAGAAGATGCAATAATAAAATATGATCATACTAAATTGAAATTCCTTGGAATGGAGGAAGCAAAGGGAATAAAATTAGTAAAATCAGAACGAAATTACAATGAATTAAGAGTAATAACTGCTAGCGAGGGATTATCTACTTTAATTAATGACAAAAGAATATTATTAAGATTGTATTTCCAAGGTATAGCTCCAGGAGAAGCTTTAGTAGATGTAATTAAAGGTAAGGTTTCTGATGGTATTACAATGGAAAAAGATTTAAAAGATTATGAATGTGGTCAGGCAATAATAATCATAGATCAAGTTGAAATAGATGATGTAAATCATACTGGTGAATTTACACTTTTAGATTTAGCTATTGATGCAAGACACTTAGGAGAAGATCCAAAAACACTTCCTGAGTATAATACTGATCAAATAATAAATGGAACAATAGATAAAGACGATTTATCTAAGATTTCTGAATACATGTTAGCTAATCAAAACTATAAATTTAAATAGTAAGCAATTTTAAAATAGAAGCTAAAATAAATTCTATAAAATAGACAGTAGGGAAAACATAGGAAATATTAGCTCTACTGACTCTATTTTATATGGCCTAGGAAATTATAGAAAGTTGATGAATATCAAGCAAAATAAATATTTATATTTAAATTCTTTATTAACTGTAAATTGTAACATATATATTAAAAGCAAAAGTAAAACAGCCACCACCTTTTATAAAAGTGGAGGCTGTTTTACTTTTTAAAGAAATTATAACCTTTAAGGTCTATAAAAGATTATCAATATGACTTTCATAATTTAATTGGATCTTAGAACAAATTTACCATTTTGTATAGTTCCAGGAACTTTACTTACAATTGATAATGTATCTGCATTTATAGTCCATAAATAACCACCATTTTTTGATGAAAAGAATTGGTAATTTGCATTATCTATCATTTGTCCATTTTCAACTTCCAAATTATCTTCAAAAATAATATTATTATTTGTAATTATTTGACCAGTTACTCTATCTATGCGAGAAAGAAAACTATTTCCACTTCCATCACTAAACCAATTAGATTGTCCATATACTATTCTACGATTATTAACTAGATTTGAGCAAACAAAATATGGATGTTTAGTTGATACACCATCAAAATATTCAACAGTATAGTCTTTTCTAGTATTAAAATCAAATATATGCAATCTTTTATAATCATTAAAATCTACCCAGCTATATTTTTTATACCCCAAATTCGCTGACATTACTCCATCTTTAAAGGACATTGCTCCTCCTGGAAACCATGTACCATAATATCCATTGTGGTATTGATTAGAAGTAACAAAATCATCGTTATATATTAAATAAGTATCAAATTGAGTTAAATAGTTATAAGATGATCCTTTATATTGATCCTCAAGTCTTAATGTATAATATCTATGAACATTACCTGAATTGTCTACACAAGATGTTAAATATTGAGACTCAAGAGGAATACTTCGTCCAAAAGCCTCTTGCCCAGTATTATTTTTAGGGTTAGAAGTAATTTTTGACCATACATCTGAAAGAGATAGATTGCCAGGTGTAGGTGTTTTAGGTGCAGCAGTATTAACAGTAATATTTAAGACAGTCCAATTAGACCAAGCACCATGAGTATCACTAACCATAAACATTAATGTATAGCTGCCAGGATCTTTAAATTTTGCTACGGAGATACTGCCATCTTGGCTAATAATGTAATTTGAAAAAGGATAACTTTGTCCATCTTTTATAACCAAAGCCTGCACATCTTTTATTGAATCATTTGCATCATTATCTTTACTGTTATACCAGCCAAAGGCGAAAGGTGTGTCTGTATCTCCAGTTGATGCAGAATAATTAATAATACATTCAGGTCTAGTGTTATTATCTGTTGGTTCAACTGGAATAGAAATTTTCCATTCATCAGACCATACATTATGATTATTCATACATTTAAATGTCATTATATATTGACCAGGTGTTTTAAATTGAGTAGCAAATCCAATATTTCCATTCAATGTTCCTATGATAGACTCTTTTACACCTGGAGTTCCATCAACATTCATTTTCGTAATTGAATAACCATTTGGATCATAAGTAAAGTTTTGCCCATTATAAGACCATAACCATGCAATTTGAGTATTTGTAGTAAATTGACCATTTTTTAAAGAATCTGGATTCAAAATAAGGTACTTTAATTGAGCAACTGGCTTAACCTCTACAGCAGGAGATGTAGTAGTATTTACAGCAGAAGATGTAGTGGTTTCAGCTAAAGAGCCAGGAATTGTAGCACTGTTACTCATTTTAAATTTGTTTTTTTCTTCAGTTGCTTTTTGCAGACTATCCAATAAAGCCTTATTTACATCGGTAGTAATAGCTTTTCCTTTTTGGATATTACTGTCAACAATTTTTTCTGATTTACATAAATCATTTGAGTCATTTTGCCTTACTATTTTTCCATTGTCTAAGAGTTCTTTGTGGTTACTAGTTACGTTAGAACTATTATTAAGAGTTGTAGTGAAAGTAGTAATTTCTTTGGATGATGAACTAACATTACTATTTGCAAATACAGCGCTTGATGGCAGGCATAATAAACCAGCTAATGTAAGTCCTAAAAATTTTTTTAGCATAAAAAATCCCCCTTTGATTTCAAATATGAATTGAGAAAAAATGATTTTATTTCCAATTAATCTCAAAACAATATATATACTACAACTATTTAATGAAATATACAAGAAAAAATGTAATAAGCAATAAACAATGGTATTTATAGGATAAATTCAATATATAGGAAATTATAGAATTTTTAACTTAAACATATAGGGTATTGTATTTTCATGATTTATATTTATGGAATTTACTGTATTGTAGTATTATTTTTGCATCTTACTTATAGATTATGATTTTTATTCCTTTATTTTTTACTTTTATTCCAATGTATTGATTATAATTAATATAATGGTAAAATATAAAAGTAGTGTTATTTTATTATTAATTTTTACATTAACCCATATAATCACATAAATACATAAAATACACTGAAAAAGTTAATAAATCAGTATGAATGTCTAGTGGTGTCAAGCTATACATGCAGATTATGTTTGCTTTATAGGTTGTGTACTATATTGAATACATATTGGTTTTATAATTAAGGGGGAGATTTTTTGTTTAAAAAGTTTTTAGCTAGTCTGCTTACTGTATCATTGTGTTTGGTATCAAGTACAGCATATGCATCTAGCAGCACTGATTTTTCATTGAAGAAAAATATTTCAACCACTAATGCCAGTGAAAATATTAATTTCAATGAACTGTTAAATAATTCACAAGCAGCTACAGGTAATAAATCAGATGATTTATCAAATCCATTGAAAGTTAATAATGATGGGATAAAACTAGGACCTGCATTAAAATCTGATTTAAACAAGTCATTACTAAATGAATTTAAAAAACCATCCTTGTCTACAAATCTTTTAATCTCTGAATCTAAGACAACTGCACAATCTGCTGTAGCTGTTACTACAGGTTCTGCCGTAGACGTTGTTGGACATAAACCAATTGCTAATTTAAAATATATCATTTTAAATCCTGATTCTTTAAAGAATGGACAAGTTACCATAAACACTCAGATTGCATGGTTATGGTCATATAAAGGAGAAAATTATACTTATGATCCTGATGGAGGCCAGATTACAAAATTAAATGTTGATGGAACTCCAGGAGTAAAAGAATCTATTATTGGTGCGTTAACAGGGAATATTGGATTTGCTACTCAATTCAAGACACCAGGCCAGTATATAATGACATTTAAATGTATGAATGATAAAAATGTATGGTCTGATGAATGGAGCATTACTATTCCAGTTGAACCAGCAGATAACAATACCAGACCGCAATGTGTCATAAATTATTCTACATTAAATGGAAATACTGATACTCAATTTGTTTTTGGATGGTTTAATTCTAAAGATAATGATTCAAATGACTCAATAAAAAATGTTCAGGGGATAGCTGTAAAAGATGGTCAGACAACATCTCTTTCTGATTATATTATTAGCCAGGATAAAGATGGATGTTCATTGAATTTTAAAGATTCAGGCGACTATACTTTAATGTTCAGGGTTAGTGATACTCACGATGCATGGTCAGACTGGGCAATTGTTCCAATAAAAGTAACAGCAGCTCCGTCCCACAGTATCCAGGGAGTTAGTATAAATTCAAATGATCCAACTGGTGGTGGACATAATGGAATTTATAATGTTGCATTTGTTAATTCCCTATTAAGCCAACTTGGCGGGCATGAAGATCAGATTATGTATGGAGCAAGAATAACACGCTATGGTCAGCTTCCACAATGGGACAATAGTCAAGGTACCTGGATTTATCCAGATACACATAATGATTGGCTGGAGAATCTTCGTAATGACAACTATTTAAGAAGTGATGTTCCAGATCCAAATTATACACATACATTAATAAAAGACTGGATGACTGTTAGTGGAAAAATAACAAATTCAGATGGAACAACAGCTTCAAATATATCTGTTAAAATAACATATAATAATCCATATATTACAAATGAATCTTCGAGAAAATTAACTGCATATGCTGTAACTGATTCTAATGGAAACTACACATATAAGTTTAATACTATTCCTCAATCAAACGGGCTTCAATATGAAACTCACGGAATTGGTTCATCTCTTTTATGGGCAAGTACATTGTTTTTATCACCTGGTACAGTAACTGTTTCATGTGGTAATAACTCAGCTACTCAAATGGTAATGCAGTTTGACACTTCAACTGTAAATGCATATGTTTTAGGAACTAGTGAATTTGTTTCTGGATCATATACAGATGAACATTCTTTTTTACACTATACATGGGAACAAGTTAAATAGTTATATAAATAGGCATATGAAAAAAAATAACGAGCATGCTGACTTGTTATTTTGTTTCATATAATTGAAAGGGCTGTCGCATTAGCGGATTAAAATCCGTTAGCGACAGCTCTTTTTTTAGTGTGTAGGATTTTTGAAGTTTGAAGAGTTTATGTAATTTGGAAGTTAAGAGTGGAGAGTGGAAAGTTAAGGATGAAAGCTTACAGAGAAAGTGAATTTCCAAATATAAAAGCTCTGATGAGAAAGTTCGAGAATCCAAATATAAAATTTGGACTCTCACTTTTTGGTCATTCACTTTTACTCTGCAATTTTTTAATTATATTTAAAAAAATTCTATATAGAGAATTTTTAACCTATACTCTCAATTCTCCACTAACACTAATAACAGATCAGCATAATTTTAAACTACCATTGTATTTAATAGTTAAAATTAAATCCCCATAACAAAATTAATAACCTTTAAGGTAATGTATATATGAATTGCAATTTAATTTCTTATGATGCAGCTATGTCTATAAAATATAGCAAAATACAGAAGTTTTTTTAATAAAGTGATACAAAAATGTAAGAAGCTCAGGTAATTAAATTATGTAAAGCAGTAATATTGGAGGAATGAAAAATGGCGGTAAAAGCTAGAAATATAAAAAAGCAAAAGATGCTAAATATAATAACTGACTCTAAAAAAATTGCCTGCAGACATTGTGAGCTTTGTGGAAACTGCAGAACACAGGAATATAAAGAAAAAAGCGAAAAGATGGGAATAACAACGTACTGCTCACTTACTCCAAATAAAGAAAAGAGTAAAAAAGGCATTAGCAAAAGTAAAAAGAAAAAGGTAATTAAAAAATAGCAAATACAATTAAAACAGATAAATAATAATATAGCCATGACAATTAAATGATGGCTTTAGGTATATTATTTATATAAATCAAATGCAAACGGCATAATACCACAGGTAATAAAAAAATTACTAATTATGTATTTTGCATATCAGATTTTTTTGTATCCAAAGCACTATAAGGAGTGATTTAATTGAGCGGTTCTTTTACTGCAAATTATAATGTTGGCGGTGACATTGACAAAGTAAAAAAAATTAAAGAAATAGACATGTTAAATACAGTAGACAAACTAAACACTGTAGGTAGTGTCAATAGTATAGGCACCTTAGATGAGATTGGAAAAATAAGAGGATTTGCTACAAAAACTCAGCCATATAATTTCATGGAAGAATTTAATGTGCCTGCACTTAAAGATGAGTACACTTTTACAATGGATCTTCCAAAAGTAGACTGCGAAATATTAGCTATAACACTGACATGCAGTGGATATGGCGAAGACGACCATTATGATTTATTTTTTAATGGTGTACAGTGGTTTAAAGATTGGTATTGTTCAGAAGTAAAAGAAGGGTTGTTTCTTGGAACTTCAACATATGTTTATGCAGCACCAGCCGATTCAAGCATTAAATTAATATTTAAGAACTATAGTGCAACTACAAAGAAAATCTGGCTTGGTGTCCGTATGTTAGTTTAATAACATACTATTATATACAAAGATAGGAGAAATTTAAATGGATAATTCATTATTAAGTATGAATTTAGAACAAAACTTTACTTATCATGAAGTTTTAACAGATTCAGACAATGCGGTTAAAGACATAGCCAAACTATTAGCTTTAGGCGTAGAATCAGAAGAAATTAGGGAAGAAAAAACAATACTAAAAGCAGCAACTCCAGTTATTGATGAATGCTGGGAAGTAGTCTATCCCAAAATTGATAGAGCAGATTTTTCTGACAAAGTAGAAGATTGGAATAATCTTTTACCAGAGGAATATAAAATCATTACTAATGCAAAGATTGATAAAATCAAAGATACAGTAATCTTAAAGACTAAGACAATTCCTAAAGAAATTACAGTTAATAACTCTACCGCAATGGGAGTTAACCAAGACTTAAATATGCCTAGTGTAGAAATGTATTTAGAAATTTATATGCCTCCATATCTATGTGATTCAGAAGCAGAAGATCCATTAAGACAAAGAACTGGATCTATTCCAAAAGTTAATGATATCAATGGTATTGCTAATGGAAATACAAGAGTGGCTAGAAACTATCATCACTTATTCATGAGAATATTTGATAACTTAAATGAAGAGGGAAATGCACCAGCTGAAAATGTAATTGATTCAGTTACAAGAGATGTTATTAAATGGAATTCAAGAAGTTCATGCTGGTCTAAACTTTCATGGTATACCGATTTTGAAGATAAATTTAAGGCTCCACTTACTGGCCTTGAAGCACGTGGAATGCAGGACGGAACAGTAAGAGTTCCAGTAATAGCTGGATTAACTTCTCAATCTAAGATTAAACTTTGGGCTAATGTAAATGCTTCAAGAGTTGTTCTTGGAACTATGGGGTCTCCAAATGTTGACTTTAGCGATAACAGATACTTAATAGGTTGTGCATATATTGGACAAATTGACAGTTTTGATTTTTCTATAAATGATACTGCTGGAAACTTCGGTTTATTCTGTACAAGTTCTACATCTCCAGCAATGGGTAAAACAGAAGTTAAAATCAGACCATCTGTACCAGCAGCAATACTTAATAATAGTGGCAATAATGTAACTCCAGGCACTAACGGAGTAGGTTCTGGAACTAGATTAAACTTCACAACTGATCTTAGTCAAGCAACTAAACTTCAAATGTTTAATCCAGCAACAAACTATGATGTACAAGCCATTGAAATTTCAAGCATTCCATATGACTATACTCAGGTAGAAGGTGGTGACTACTGGGGAGACAGATATATTGATACATCTACAATTAATCTTTACTGCTCATTTGACAATCAGCCAATAGCTGTAATTTACAATGATAAAAATAAAAACCAAATTAGAAGAGATATAGGTATTGCACAAAGTGTTACTATTACTCCATCTAAAGTAGAAATAGATTCTAAGGATAGAAAGAAAGTTAAAATAACTTTAACAGTGGAAGATCTTCTTAAAGCATTTATTGGAGAAACTGAAACAGCATTAGCTATGCAAGGAAGTGGAATAAATTTTAAATATTGTTATTATAGTGGTGGATATTATAGTCAACGTTATGAATCAACAGCTACATTAAATATTCAATACAATTTCTCTTACTATACAGAATATACAGTACAAACTGGTGGTGTTAAGAGAGATAAATTTGGAAATCCGGTTTCAGCTGTTTTAGATACTACTTATGGTAAAAATACAGCTAATGGAATAACTGATTTTGCAATGTATGCAACATTCACAAAAGACTACTTCCAAAGACATTTCTTCATGTTTGCTTCAACTGAAGAATACATGCAGAAAGAATTATATGGTAAATCATCATATACAGGAGAATATTTTGCGGACAGAATTAAGGTAGTTCATAGTTCAGAAGGGCCAAGAGGAATACTTTCAGGAATGATTACAATAGATACTTCAAGTCTTTATCCATTTGATGAACTTATTGTTAATAAAGATTTTGAAAAATATACAGATAAGCCTGAAGAATTATATGTATACCTTCCTGTTACAGCACCATACTGCCCATTCTCTAATTCACCAAATGGAAGACATGGAATAGGTATCCTTAAAGAGATAAGATATAAAGAACCAGTAACAGATGAAGAAATCGTAAAATTTGCTGCTAACGAAATTGATAGAAAATATAAGGACTTAAAATCAAAATACGTTAAAGACGATTTTTCATTAATTACCTTAAGCGAATATGGATCAAAAATTGAATGGGCAGCTAGTCAGGACCAATCAATAAAAGATACATTAATAACAATAGAGGGTGACGAAACTGCTAAAATCAAGACAGCAAAAGTCCATAGACCAGGTTTTAATGAAGCGTTAAAAGATTCTCCAGAAGCTACACTTACAGCTACTATAACTCATGGAGATGCAAAGAATACTTATAAACTTAAATTTAAAGTTAAAATGGAAGGCATGGTACCATCTAAAGCTATGGCGTCAGATGTTAGTGATTTAGATAAACTTATGCCAAAAGAAACTAAAGTAAATATTGTGTTACCTTCAAAGGGTAAATATGGCTCAGATATTAAATGGAGTGCAAAAAATCCAGAATTTATTAGTGATACTGGTATTATTGTAAGACCAGATTCAGACAAAAATGATGGTACAGCTGTACTTACAGCCACAATTACAAATTCAACAGAAACTCCTGAAGTTAGAAATTACCCTATTACAGTACCTCATTGGACTAAAGAGGAAGAGGTTCAAGATGCAAAACAATTAATAACTTGGGATCTTATTAAAGGCAAGAATACTAACTCACAATCTATTACTGAAAACTTAGAATTAAAAAATGAAGTTGGAAGACATGTAAGCCTTGTATGGTCAGTTCCAGATAAAAAAGATGGTAAAGATGATGATAAAATTACAACTGGTAAATTGGTAATTGACAGTAAGAATGAAGCTGGTATTATTACTAGACCGACTCACATTCAAGGGCCAGTTTTATTCCAAATAAAGTGCACGTTAAGTAAAGATGGTGCAGATGATACTAGTGATATTGGACCATTTATCATGGAACCAAATCCTATAACTAATGAAGAAATTGTAAATTCAGCATATACATTGCTTGAAGCTCCATTAATATTAGGTGATTCTGGTAATAAAGATTTACTACAGATAACTAATAATATGAAATTACCATACAAAATAACTAATGACAATGCGTCATCAGCAAAGATAGTATGGAACTTAGCAACAAAAAGTGGATCTGATTATACACGTGTAGATACAAATGACAGCATAAAGCTTACAGATGCAGGAGATTATTGTCAGGCTAATATAACTAGACCTCTAAGTGGAAAAGGAAATGTAACAATAGCATTACAATCTACTATTTCTTGCAATGGCTTTGTAAAGAATAAATTCTTCGATATTACAATTCTTGCTCTTTCTTAATGAGGTAGCATAATTGGAACGTTCAATTACAATGAAATATAATACATCTATATCTCATGGTATTGAATTTAACTTGGGGAATGGAAGATACCATTCCCTTGGTTTTTCTATATTGAAAGATAATCTGAATGTATTTCTAAACAAAGAACCTCTATTCTTATATTTATCTCAATATATAAGATTTAATAATCTGAATATTAATTTTCAGAGAAAAAAGCAGCACATGTTCAGTCATAACCATAAAGAGCTTTATAGAAAAAGGAAGTTTCTTGATGAAACTAATAATGGTTTTTCTTTAATAAAATCAAGAAGGCATACCCAAAGAGAAAATGTCGGTATTTCAATGTATGTGACAAATATCTGTGGAACCTATAACCTTGATTCAACTTTTTATGTTAATGTTCCAGAGCATGATAGAGATGTTCACCTTCTTCAGGAGGTATTTGCTGAACAAAGACTTAAAGAGATTCATAATATTGAAGAATCAAAGCGCATAGCATATAACCCTTGTGATGTATTTAAATTTGATTCAGTAAGACTTAAAGATCAATATGAAAATAAGTATCCAACAGTTCTAAATGAAGATTTAGCAATAGATAGAAACGAGATTAACATATTTACTAATAAGTTTGAAAAAATGCTGAATCATAATCGGCCACAGATTTCAAAGAATCAATTGATTTTTACTGGGACAAATAAGACTAAATTAAATAAATTATTGACTGAATCATTCATTAATATGAATTCTCCTCAGATATTTAGGATGGATAGTATTAGAACATCTTTAAGAAATAAGAGCTTGCATTATGACAAGATAAATTATCTTGTAGATAATAATGTGCCAAACATCTCTATTAATTCTAATCTATTAATTAAAAATGGATTGAGCAATAATATGCATATTAATAATGAATGGTCAATGGTTGAAAATGATTTTACAGAGCTTCATTATATACAAGCCTATGTAGGCCTTGATGTAGACCTTGGTTCTAAGAAAATAATGAATAATGATTACATTGAGGCAAAGACAAGTCATTCAGGTATTAATTATGTAGATAATGGCATCAGTTTAGGAAGTGGAAATTTCAAAATAAATTATGATGAAAATATTGTTAGAAGTAAGCTGTCTAGTAGCAGGCTAAATATAAATAATCTCAGTTTCTTAGGTAATACTTCCGAAAAGGACATTAAAATAAACAAATATTTCTTAAGTGTCAATAAATATTACCATGATATATTCAATATTAATTATGTTAATTTATCAAAACCACATAGAAACCTAACTGAAAATAAGGATAATAAATTTTTATTTAGAAAGAGTAAAAATATTTTTAAGTCATCTGACCTAATATCAATGTTAAAAGACAACTATCAAATATATTCTGATTATTATATGTCTTTTAAAAGACAAAAAATTGAAACAACAATTCATAATACAAATAAGTCTGCTAAAAAAATTAGCAGGAAAGTCAAAGTTTATGATGATATTGTGAGATTAAACTATGCATACAAAAGACCCGTGTACATTATAAAGAATATTAATGTAAATTTATATGATAAAGGAACTGATATTTATGATGTAGGCATTCTTTTAGGGAAAGGTGATGCAGGAATACGCATGGATGATGTATTTACTGTATATAAAGGCGGCATAGCAGGAAGAACAGATGAATTAAATATTAATCTAAGTAAATCTCCAGAAGGAATTGAAATTAATGACTATTATAAGGCCTTAGATAAATATCCAAAAGGAATTACTGAAGAGTATGGATTATTATTCATTAACAAAGATTTAGAAGGTATATTAATCAATGAAAATATATTTGATATAAATAAAAACTCTAAGCCTGGTTTTCTTATATATGATTATATAAGAGTATGCAAAAATGCCCATGGCTCATCTTTAAATTATGATTATATTTGGATAGATAAAAATGGACATGGTTCATTTGTAATTTATGATTATGCATGGATTTCAAAAAATAAGCATGATTCATTTATGAACTATGACTGTGCATTAATCTCAAAGGGTAGCCATAATGCATTAATAACATCTGATAATGAATTTATAAAGAAATCCATGAAAGATATTCAAATCAATCACTATATATTAAATGTAGAAAAAGATTCTAAGGCCATATATATGAACAAAAATGTGGAATTAAATAAGTTTCCAAGAGAAATTAGATTTGATGACAGTATAACAGCAGCAGATAAAAATCATAAAGGCATAGTCACTGAAAATTATTTCTTCATAAGACATGACAGCATTTCTGCTAATACTGAAGCTGACGGGATTGGTGGAGCATACCATGATTCAAAAGAAGCAAGGGTTCTAGAAATAAAGTTTGTAGATATAGATAGAAAAGCCATAGAAGTCTTTAAAGAGATAACTGCAAAAGAGTACAACAAAGATGTGATTATACAAAAAGAAATGAATCTAGAAGAAGCATCTAAAAAAACATGGGTTAACAATTACCATAAATACTTTGATGTTAAGAAGGAAGCCGGCAGAACAAGTATTAGAGATAATATTAGATTAAGCAGTCCTATAATAGATGCAAATCTTGATTATCAAGGTGAAAATCTATCAAAGAGAAAAAAAGGCACTTACATTCCAGATCAGTATAAATTTGTAGATGTTATGCACCATGATCCAGATCCAGACATACAGCCACTTAAAAAGTCTGGCAAGATAGATGAACTTATCCTGCCACATAAAGATTACACATACAGTGACTTCATTAAGAATCTTATAAATGATGATGGATCTATAAACTGGAAATATGTTAAAAGCTATGATGCAGAAACTTCAGAATATATTGTTTCAATTCCAGTTGAAAATCCTATTACAATATATGCTGATATAGGAAGAGACTACATAGATGTCGATGTAGCCATACTTAAAATAGTAATAAATTTAGTAAAGAAGGTATGGAAAGACAATATGTACAAATATATAGCATTGTCAGCTCAGGATTCATTAAAACATCTTATGATGGAAATTGACAGGCTGCTTATAGCCTATGATTTAAATAGTGAAGACAGAAAAGAAGCAGTAAGATGTATGCAGTTATTTAGATGGTATGCAGAAATGGCTGTTCTAAATAATTGTGAATATATATTGAAATTCGATACTAAAAAGATCAGTGTTGATTATTACAACAAGGATCTGGGTGATTTTAAAGATATTATAACTTTTGATAACATGGAAATTAGCGACAATTATATAATTGAACCTATTGATGAAACAAAAGAGTCGGCTATAACCTTTAAAAATAATAATATAAATCCAGGTCCACCATTAAATTTATCATTTAGATTATACAATATTAATACATTAAGCAGTATATCAATAATAGATGCTGATAACATTGAAAATACCAAAGTATATGAACAGGGAATTCATGATATTAAAGTAGAACTTAAAAATAAGGCTATAGTAAAATATGCTCCAAAAGATAAGTATCAAAGCATAAACATTGCAAATGTAATGATTGATAATAAGAGCATAAGAGGATTTACTGTAAAATACAAAGGTAGGTTTGGTGAAACAAATATTGTTATGCAAAATTTATTAAAGAGCATGCTGGTAGTAGGAGAAGCATCTGAAGAACTTAAACAGAAACTTAGTGATGTATCCCCTGTTACTGTTGCTATAAGTACAATGGTGAATTACTTTAAACTACACCATGAAAATAAGCTCAAAGGAAAGAGACTTATTATTAAAAAATAATATGAGGTGAAAACAAATGGTTAAATATCAAGTACAATATAAACCAATTAATCCCCAAAATGATAATCCAGTAACAAATAAAACTTTAGAAAAATGGACTGGAACAGTGTTAACTGATGGAAGAGCTAATCCAAATTATGATATGATTTTAATGTTTGTCAAAGGAAATTCTGATACTATAA
>Ga0224515_1000130_pt1 | contig 14759 bp, 16 predicted proteins | sample IRFST25metaG_FD_179880 | JGI IMG/M metagenome (GOLD analysis project Ga0224515, IMG submission 179880) | Peat soil microbial communities from Stordalen Mire, Sweden - IR.F.S.T-25 | ecosystem: Environmental > Terrestrial > Soil > Wetlands > Peat | place: Sweden: Norrbotten County, Stordalen Mire...
CGCTGCCACAATCGTGCTGTGGACTCTCGATAGTTCATCGATGTGCGACACAATCTCAACGACATCTAAGTTGAATTTCATCTTAATCACCTGCTTTGCTGACCAGCCGCGCTGGATTTGCTTCTAAGATTTTCTAAGACTCGTACATTTAAGAAGTTATCTCAAATTCTTGAAGGAAGCGCCCAGCTCGCGAGTCTCTTTTTTTTCACCGCCGTCGTCACAGTCGCTCAACTGGTGCCTCCTCTTTCTTGGCCGGGTTCCGCTTGGTTCGTGCTTAGTCGAGGGGATCAAATCATGACGACTAAGTGTGCGGCGCGGCTATGCACCTACTATGCTAGCTGCTGAACATTACACATATTATGATGGTGCGATGCCAAACCGCCAACTGTTCGAGATTTATCGGAGCAACATCTTGGCGCACCACGCCAAAGCCGGATACGACTACCCGACAATACGCCTTCCCTTCACGGTCTCAGGGCGTATCGGGCTGCCGACGCGTATCTACCAGACGGTTCACGATGGGGCGCTTGCCTTTCTTGTTGTTGTCTCGTCGACTTCAAAAAGCAGTCCAGATCAACATGAAAACGCCTGTTCGAGCGCAGAATCCTCCGCCTTGACATAACGACATTCGGTTAAGGCAGTACGGACGAGAATCGCCTATATCAGACGAAGGCCGCTTCACTCTCGCAAAACGTGACTGGGCGCTCGACACTTCTCAAGTGCCCCCCTCCGTAAGAGCCTGGTCGCCATTCAAGAGCCCTCGAGCATAACAGTTCTAAGGCAGCCGCGGAGGTTGCGTCAGAGCGTTCAAGGTCTCATTGAATGCGTCCTCTTCTCGTTTCGACATTTTTAATCACGTCACGGCGATCCCTAAAATGATTATCACGATTCCAGCTAGCGCTCTGACGTATCTCTCGCCGTCGAACCAGACGTTGTGATACTGTCCGTGTTTGACCAATACGCTTGCGACGCCGTCTACGGCGACATAGATTCCGATCGCAATGAGTACGATGTTAAACCAGTGAAACACCCTTTTTTCCCCCTTTTTGCGAACCCTGAGTAAGGCTTTTTCATGCCATAACTCTATCGAGACTTGCGGCCATTTACCCTTTGAAGTTTGTTTGATGCTGGCCGCCAAGCCTCTGAAGTTTATCACACTTTCGCCCTACTTTCAGCTAACAATTACCCGGGAAGACCCACCATTTGGCCCATGAACAACGATCGGGCTGAGGTCGATGAACTTATCCTTGAAATCTTGGACTACAAAAACGATTATGCCGATATGCTGCCGAAAAACTTTTGAGGAAATGCTCGACCAGTTGGGAAGCGTATCAATACCTGCAAGACCGCGCGCACGATGCCTAGCTACCCGACACAGCACGTCAGCAGTTGCGACGAATTATCAAAAGGATTCAGGTGCACATACATCAGTGTCGAGAATACGGCTATGCGTATGAGGGGTCGTGAGCGCAACTTTCTAAGAGCGCGGCCATTCACCTGGTGAAGATTGTTACTCAGCCCTTGATAAAGGAAAGCAAGTCGGCGTTCAACTGATCTTGGCAGATGGTGGGCAGACCGTGCGGTGCGCCCGGATAAACCTTCAATGTTGCCAGCGGCGCGATTTCGACAGTACGCAGCGCTGCGGCTTGAATTGGCACTATTTGGTCATCATCGCCGTGCACGACCAACGTAGGTATAGTCATCTTCTTCAGATCCTCGGTAAAGTCGGTCTCGGAAAATTGCTTGATGCAATCGTACACTCCGGTCATCCCCGCCAGCATTCCTTGTAGCCAGAAGGATTCGCGAACGCCCTCAGATACGTTGGCACCTTGCCGATTATAGCCATAAAAGGGCAATGTAAAGTCCTTGAAAAACTGCGCGCGGTTATCAAACACTTGTTTCCGAATGTCGTCAAACACGGCAAGCGGCGTGCCCTTGGGATTGGCTGCTGTTTTGAGCATCAGCGGCGGGACCGCGCTGACAAGCACTGCCTTGGCGACGCGGGCTGTGCCGTGCCGTGCGATATAGCGAGCGACTTCGCCGCCGCCTGTGGAGTGACCAACCATCACCATCTCACGCAGGTTTAGCGTTTCGATAAGATCGGCAAGATCGTCCGCGTATTGGTCCATCGTGTTGCCGTCCCACGTCTGTTCCGAACGTCCGTGACTTCGGCGGTCATGCGCAATCGCACGATAGCCGTTTTGCGCCAGAAACAGCATCTGGACGTCCCACGCGTCGGCACTGAGTGGCCAGCCGTGACTAAACACGACGGGCTGACCATTGCCCCAATCCTTGTAATAGATCTGCGTGCCGTCTTTGGTTTTGATTGTGCTCATCTTTCTCTCCTTGAGTTTAGGAACAGTGAATTTTTTTCTTTACACGATCTCTCGTTCGTTAATTCGACGTCTTTCTCAGATTCAAAACGTTGAGGACGTGTTCTCTGACTTTGTTGTTTGGTACCAAGCCCAATTTTATTTGTACCTTTTCCGTTGAAAGCGCAAGATAGCCCGCTAAGAGCATCGGGACGACCGGATCTTTGAGATATACTTTTCTCGCCCAAGTTGAAGACCTACGATACCGTCAAGCGTGACCACATTTCTTCTGCGCGAGACGACTTGTTAGTTTCCCACCGCACGGGTAGACCTCTTTACGCCGTCATTCATGAGATGCACATATGATGAATTGTCAGCGGTGCAAGAATTACGCCCATTGCAAACTGCGTGGCGATAGAGAGGCCGTTCCATATTGTGAGGAGTACCGGCGTCCGCGCTATATTAGAGACTCACCCGATGGTCGTTTACCCTTTGAAGCAAGTTTGGCACTCGCCACTAGGAATAACGGCCAGTTTGAAGCCTATATCATCATCAAAACAAAGCGACTATGCATTATGTGATGTGGTTCATGTAAAAAACACCGACCAGGAGGGGAAAAATGATAGAAAATGGGCTAATCTTAACGGGCAGCGACGCGGAGCTATTGAGCCGCGCGCTTTCAGAGGTCAAGACGAAAGTCTACGAGGAGTCCGCGACAAGTTTAGATGATACCCAGGCACTAGATGCCATTGTTTCGTGTTTCAGAACTATGGAGAAGGAAGGACACGAAAAAGAAACCCGTCACACATATCTTAGCCCCTTGCGTAAGCGGCTTGTCCTGGGGACGCTTCTCGATAGGGCCAGCGGTGCAGAAAGAGAGTGACGCGGGGGGAAAATGGTGAGCGAAGAACGTGATAGTGAAGAGGTGACGTGGGATGTCGATGGGATCGCGGTCTATGGGACTTTGACGCACCCCGCCAATACCGGCCCGCATCCAGCCGTCGTTTTTGTCGCCGGCAGCGGACCGACTGACCGAGACTGGTGCTCACCACTCCTGCCTGGTACGAACTGCAGTGGTCGGCTCCTTGCTAACGCTCTTACTAAACAGGGCTTCATTACGTTGCGATATGACAAACGAGCCGCGGGGCCACGTGTGCGTGAAAACCTCCCGCAGCTTATCGGAAAGATAAGCATGCAAGGACACCTCGACGAGCTGACCGGCGCTGTCACTACGCTCATGTCGCTAACCGACGTCGATGTCTCGCGATTGTTTGTGTTGACGAACAGCGAGGGAGCCATCCACGCCTTGAACTATCAAACCAGGACACCTCATCGCCGATTCGACGGTCTCGTCCTGACCGGCGCTCCGGGCCGTCCGATCGGTCTCGTTGCACGGGATCAACTGCTCGCGCAAGTCGGGCCTCTCGCCAACGGAGATGAAATAATGAAACGCTACGATGCTTGCATCGCCGCGTTCGTCGCTGGCAAACCGATAGCACCTGATGCATCCTTGCCTGAAGTTATGAAAAGCCTTTTAGCCAGCTTAACTGTCCTGGTAAACCTACCATTCGCTCGCGAGCTGTGGCTCAAGAATCCGGCGCACCTCGTGTCGCAGGTATCGGAGCCTATGCTGGTTGTTATCGGCAAGAAGGACATTCAAATCGACTGGCGTGCTGACGGTGGTCCGCTGCAAACCGCCACCGCTACCGATGGCAACGCTACCTTCGTGTTCCCGGACAACACCGATCACGTGCTCAAGCGCGAACCTCGACCACAAGACGAGCTTTTGGCCGCTGAAGTGTCAGCGCGTTATAATGCCGAAGGCCGTGTTCTAGATTCCGATGCCCTTTCTGTCATCACAAATTGGTTGGTTGAACGGTCAGACGAGGCACGGTGAACTCAACCGACCAGCGTGCTAGTGGTGAGATCGAACCTTCGCCCGGGGCTACGCCCCATCTCTTATCGCATGACGCATTAAAAAACAGCGGTGATATCAAAACTACCGTAGATGCTGCTTTGCACATTAGCACACTGAGATAAACACCGTCTAAACGGTTGCATACTATCCTTCTTTGTTTATCATCCTGGCTCATAACGCCGTGATAGTGGGCAAAATCGTAGTAGTTTAACCTCATCCGGACACTAAGCACACGCTAAAAATAGTGCGGCGCGTGATGGTCTTGGACACTTCTCAAAATAGTGGAAGAGTTCACAAAAACGGCCTCACGTATATGCTAGTATATACCTCTATTTTATGTGTTCGGCCTCGTTGCGTGTTCTTTTCGCCAGTTCTTGGCTCCTAACTCGTTATTTTGATTAGGTCATAGCGAATTTATAGTTTGGTGCAACATATTTAGCAATTCATTATTGTCGCTGCTATTCAGGTTTGTATCAGATTGAATTTAGGGGAAGAACGCATGGAAATAAAATACGTGCCGACAACGTGTCCCTATTGCGGGGTCGGCTGCGGACTTAACCTGGTGGTTAAGGACGGCGAGCTCGTCGGAGTTGAGCCGTGGAAGAGAAGTCCCATAAATGAGGGAAAACTCTGTCCTAAAGGCCTCTCATGCTGGGAATTCGTGCACGATGAGGATAGGCTCACGACTCCGTTGATCCAGAAAGATGGCGAGTTTGTTAAGGCTACTTGGGACGAAGCGCTCGATCTTGTGGCTTCGCGATTAAAGACAATTCACGAAGCAAACGGCCAGAACTCGGTCGCGTTTCAGGTGTCGTGCAGAACCACGAACGAAGAATGCTACGAGATGCAAAAACTGGCGCGCGTCGGATTCAAGACCAACTACGTCGATAATTGCGCGCGCATTTGTCACGGTCCATCTGTCGCTGGACTCTCGTTATCCTTCGGTTCGGGCGCGGCAACAAATGGTTTTGCAGACGCTCTGAACGCGGATTGCATCTTCATGATCGGCTCAAATGCGTTAGAAGCGCACCCGCTCGCTGCGCGAAGGATCATCCAGGCCAAAGAAAAGGGCGCACACCTAATCGTCTGCGATCCACGGTACTCAATGACGGCGAAGCAGGCGGATACTTACGTGCGTTACAAGCCCTCATCTCAAATTGCCTTGCTTAATTCAATGATGTATTGGATTATTGCGCAAGACTTGCACGATAAGGAGTTCATCGCAAATCGGACGAAGGGATTCGAAGACCTAAAGGCGACGGTTCAGAAGTATGCAGACGTGAAAGCTAGAACAGGAGTGCCTACTGAGTTAGTGAAAGAAGTGGCGCGGAAATACGCGGCCGCTAAAAATGCCGTAATTATCTACTGCCTCGGCATTACCGAGCAAACAACTGGGACGGATAACGTTATGTCGCTCGGGAATCTTGCGATGTTGACGGGAAACATCGGAAGACTAGGAGTTGGCGTCAATCCGCTTAGAGGTCAAAACAACGTCCAGGGCGCCTGCGACATGGGGGCCTATCCGAATATGTATTCCGGCTATCAGAAATGCGAAGTTCCTGAGAATCGCGAGAAGATGGAGAATGCATGGGGCGTCGAGGGACTTCCTGGCGAATATGGGTTGACCCTGACCGAGCAAATAGACGCATGCGGCGACGAGATAAAGGCTATAGTCATCATGGGTGAAAACCCGATGATGTCGTTCCCAGATTCCAACCACGTCCGCAGGCAACTTGAGAAACTCGATTTTCTTGTGACGTTGGACATCTTTCCAACAGAAACGACGAAACTCGCCGATGTCATACTCCCGGGCGCGTGCTTTGCGGAAAAGGACGGCACGTTTACCAGTGGTGAACGCCGAGTGCAGCGTATAAGAAAGGCAGTTGATCCGCCAGGCGAGGCCAAAGCTGACTGGGAAATTTTAACGGATCTCGCTCACAAACTCGGCTTAGAGGGCTTTGAGTTCACAAGTGTCGAGGACGTCTTTGACGACATGCGAAAAGTGACGCCTTCGTACGCAGGGATATCTTATGGGCGACTCGAGAGACCCGAAGCCCTTATATGGCCATGTCCAACGGAAGAACATCCAGGAACGCCGATTCTCCACAAAGAGAAATTCGCGTCGCCGGACGGGCTAGGGGCCTTCTATGGCATAGAAGACAGACTTCCTGCGGAGCTGCCAGATGCCGAGTACCCGTTTGAACTCATGACGGGCCGGATCTTGTTCCACTACCACAGCGGAACTATGACGAGGCGATCGCCAACACTTGACCATGAAGTCCCAACGGGATATATTGAGATCAGTGTTGAAGATGCGAAAGAGCTTGGCATACAACAAGGTGACCGCGTAAAGCTTCGAAGTCGTCGCGGTGAGGCTGAAACGCTTGGACGCGTCACGAGCGATATGCCTAAAGGCGTGCTGTATATGAGTTTCCACTTCAGCGAAGGCCCTGCTAACGTTCTGACGAACACGGCACTGGATCCAATGTCAAAGATGCCAGAGCTGAAGTACTGCGCTGTGGCGCTTGAGAAAGCGTAAGGAGGTACACAAAGATGGTTAAAGTAGGTGATATGTTCTACGCGCAAGCAGCCGATATTTCCATTCAGCAGAAAGGTGAGTGTGGCGGCGCCGTTACCGCGACGCTGAAGTACCTGCTTGAGAACAAGCTTGTCGACGGCGTGCTCGCGATGAAACGCGGTGTGGACATCTATGACGGCGTGCCGACGCTCGTTACCGATCCGGCGAGGATTACGGAGCTTTCGGGGTCGCTGCACTGCGCTCCGGTCATTCAGTCAAACGTGCTTTTCAAGTACCTCAACGGCGCTCAGGACATGAAGCTCGCTGTCGTTGGCGTCGGGTGTGATTCGCTCGCTATGCAAGTACAGATACGAAAAGAAGAATTGAACGCTGACAACCTCGTCCGTATTGGCCTCAACTGCGGGGGAACCTTCCCACCGGTGCAGGCCCAGGAAATGATCCAGAAGTTCTACGAGACCGATCCGATGGACGTCGTCAAGGGCGAGATTGCCAAGGGGAACTTCATCATCGAGACGAAGGATCACGAGCACAAGGAGTTCAAGATCGACGATCTTGAAGAGCAGGGGTACGGCCGACGGGCAAGCTGCCGCCGTTGTGAGGAGAAGATCCCGAGAACGATGGACCTCGCGTTCGGGAACTGGGGAGTCATCGGTCCTGACGCGGGTAAGGCCACGTTTGTCGAGGTCTGCTCTGCGGCGGGGGCGCAACTGCTCGAGGACGCTGTCCATGCTGGTGCCCTGACGACGAAGGATCCACTTCCAAAGGGGATTGAGATTCGAGCAAACGTCGAAAAGGCGATGCTTAAGCTCGGGGCCAAGTGGCAGGCGCACGACTTCCTGAGCGGTGAGGAGCGCGATGAGTTCTGGCTCGAGCAGTTCGCGAAATGCATAAAATGCGGAGGCTGCTGGAAGGCGTGTCCCATTTGCACGTGCGATGATTGCAAGCTCGAGAGCTGTGAGCCGCGCTGGGTTGAAAGCGGGATTCCTCCTTCGCCGAAGCTACAGTACACGCGGGCGGCACATATGGATGCCGACTGCGTGGACTGTGGTCAGTGCGAGGACGCATGTCCTGTCGAGATTCCCCTTTCGTCGTTCTTCCACCAATCGACCAAGAACACGGCTAAGCTCTTGGCAAGATTCGATGAAATAACAGCCACTCGATAAAAAACTTCGATTTAGCAGACTTTGGGCGCCTTCTGTCCCCGGTTGATTTGTTAGAGTTGTATGTCTCACGCTGGGCGCTTCGCGCGCTTGTTTATGTTTAGCCGCGGAAGGCGAATCATACCGATTAGGTGAGCAGTGCCACTATGCGGTTACTATGTTAGTTGCAGATCATTACCAAGATCTTCGTCGTGATTATGCCATGCCGAACTGCGAGCTGCTTGAGATTCATCGGAGCAAAATCTCGCTCCACCACGCCAAGGCAGGGTACGGCTACCCTGTAATACGCCTTCCCTTTACAGTCTCAAAGCTTGCAGGACTGTGGACGCGTATTTATCAGACGGTTCACGATGGGGCGCTCGCATTTCTTGTCGTTGTCTCTGGCGCAGCCACAGAAAAAGGTGCTAACCAGTCTGAAGACGCCGTCCTAAGCGCCAAATTGTCCGTCTTGACATGGCGGAGGTCGCCGGTTAGAATCCGGCAGAGCCCACTGTCCTTTTTCAAATAGGACACGCTGAAGCCGTCTGTTTGGCATTTGTCGGACGTGAGGATTGTGGCGAAAAAGGCGCCATAGGGGTGCGGCGTACTCCTGAGCGTCTTTGCCGCCCGCGGATTTATCTTTTCACTGCATCACTTGCAATCGCTGTCAGCCGCCGATCAGCAATCCTATCAGGACACCCGCGATAGCTGCGGCGGTTGCGATGGCCAGGGTCTCCATTACCGTCCTTCCCACCGGGCGTTTGCCTATCCTTGCCCTGAAGAGACCGAGCAGGATCAGGAGGGTAGCGGTTCCCATGATACAGATTATCCGGGCCTCGGCAAACGGCAGAAATACGAAAGGTATCACTGGGGTGAATCCCGCTGTAAGATCCGTGATCCCCATCCAGCCGGTTTGCACGAGCGCAGAGTCTTTCCCGGAGGTGGTGGTCTCCTCACTGGCGACCGCGTCCTCGAATGTGCAGATCGCCAGGGGGTTAGCCTGTATATCAGTCCGGATCGTATCGAGGCTTTTACTGCTCAGGCCTGCTCCCTGCAGCACGCCCATCAGCTCGTTCACTGCATGGTCAGGATCACGACGGATCTCGGCTTCCCGGTGCTTTGCTTCCACCCGGGCTTCGTCTCTCTCGGACTCGAGATCGAGGTAAAGCCCCGCCATCATCGAGACCGACGCCGCAACGGCGGCCGTAGCACCTGCAAGAAACACGGCACTTCCGGACTGGGCGCCTACTGCGACACCGAGCACGAGCCCGAAGATCGAGACGGCACCATCCTCCATGCCGTATACGATGTCCCCCGCAGAGCCGCTGAGTGAGTCCCTCATCCGGCTGAGGAATGACGGGCTGGTTACTTCGCTCATGCCCGGATCAACCTCAACATATCAAAATCATAGCTCCCCGTCCGCTCTGCAAACCCCCCGGATGCTTGCGCTGTGGGTGTAGCGCTTACCGGCATGACATGCACCGCTGAACCGAGCAGCACGCTGATGACAACAAGTGCAGCAATAGTTTGTCTCTTCATCGTAGGTCATCCCATCATATTCTTTCATCAGGCGGCTGCGATGCTGCAACCGCCGATTTGGCAAGCTAGAAATCATGATGCACTCGTTTAATAAACGTTGCCGTGCCCTTTTTTGTCAATATTGCCTTATTTTGTCAATATTGCCTTAAAGAGGATTTTCTCGCACTCCTGTAACGCCACGAAAGCCTCGCCATTTTTACACAATACGGCTAACCAAACAATACGGCTAACCAATAGCCGCTTCACACGACCATCGAAGTGAGCGTTTCGACCATACTTTTGCGGTCAATCGACCCTGAGCGTTAGGTTGGCCGTCGCAACAATCACAGTGCCTGTAACTCCTGTATCAGATTCTGCACCTGTGGATAGGGCTGACCTTGCGCGGCACACGTCCGCACCCAGTCGTCGCTGCCCGGCTTTCCGGTCTTGGCACAGCCGTCCATCCGCGGCAGCAAGGCGCTCTTGAGTTGTGCATGCTGCACTACTAACGGAAAAGGCCCGATTCATATAGTAAACAGTGGACATATAAGCCGAAGACCAACTGATGCTCGTCGCCGCTTGGAGTTTAAAAGCTTTAGGTCACCGCGTTGGGAGATTATCGGAAAACACTTCTCTTTCGTTGTTCCCCAAAAACGAGCGCCAGCAAAGGTGGAGATCCTCCCCATGTAATCCCCCACTGCGAGGGTTCTCAGAGAAGAAAGAGGCACTAAGGAAGATTTCGTCCAATGTTCTTGTGACGCTAACACTCAGTCTTCGCGTGAAGCTGAGGTCTCTGATGAACTCTTCGAGGCTCTGAACAGCGGCGTTAAGACTGACCTAGACCTGTCCAAACCCTCGCCGCGTCTGTCACATCGATTCTGACTTAGGCGCGCGGGCGCATAGACGCCGAAGGTTCTGCCGACCTCCTCGCCCAGCGGACGACGACATACTCGATCGGAGGAAGGAGCAGGTAAACCGCCGTGCTCCACGTCTTCCCCGTCAGGGCGATAAGGACCGCGAGGAGGGAGACCAAGGGAACGACCAGGGCGCGGGCGCCAACCTGCCGGACAAAACCGGGGGTCATTCCGGGTTCAACCAGGCGGTCTTTCCCCGTGGCGTACTTCCATTGCAGGAACATCCCCATCCCGAGTGCAAAAAGGTTCAGCTCGAATACGATCTGACCGAGGGGGACATTAGGAAAAGCACCCGAAAACTGGGTGGAGAAAGGAAGGAGGGCGACGAACATGAGGGTCCCCATATTGAGCCAGACATACGTCCGGTTCAGGCGACTCACGGGGTGGAGCTCGATATGGTGGCTAAGCCAGAATGCCCCGAGGATCAGGAAGGCCAGCACATAATGGAAAAAATCAGAGTACAGCGAGAGGAGAAGGTTCGCAACGAAGGGTGTTGACTGGACCAGGTCCGCCTTCGCCGGTATGCTGATGCCTATAACAAGCAATGTCATCGAGAAGGCAAAGATCCCATCCGTCAGGGCTTCCAGCCGGCTTTTGGTAAGGTGCATCACCTCACCTTCCAGATACCGGCTTTTGGCAAGGTCCACGGCCTCACCTAGCAGATTTTCTTTTTTCATGAAAAGCAATCTCAGCTGTTAATTCCTGAAGGATTAATCTTTTGTTTTTCTCCCGCAACAGGTCAAACATGCGGGGATTTCGACGTCATTCCCCCGCCTCAGCACAACGCCAGGGGCGCAAGGGATCCTGAGAAGTGCATGCCATTCTGACTGCGATCCACTGAAGGCGGCACCCCACAGGTTGCTTGGCGGGACCCTGTCTTAAGCTGGTGCGATTGCGGTCGGCATCGCGTTCTTCGCTACGCCGGCCAGCGCGTCGTCTTTCTGCTTGTTCGGGGCCGGCGGTCTCGTCGCCTTCGTGGTGTGGGAAGCGCGTGAGCCGCAACCCATTATCGACATCAGCCTTTTCAAGAGGAATCGCGCGTTTGCGCTCGCCATCGCAGCGGGACTTTTTTATCAAGCCAGCTCATATGGCGTGGACTTCCTCGTGAGCATCTATTTGCAAACTGTTAAAGGATTAAGTCCGTTGGAGGCCGGAACCATCCTCGCTGTGATTCCCGCGGTCACCGTTATTTTTTCCCCCCTAACAGGAAAGGTCTCTGACAGAATCGAACCCCGGATTCTGGCTTCAGCAGGGATGGGAGGTATCGCCGTGGCCTTGCTCTTCTTGAGTACCCTGAGCGTCACAACCGCCGTCGGGGTTACGGCGATTCACGTCTACCCTAAAGATGATGACACATACGAATTTTACGTAACGTGGCTATCGCGCCGTCCTTTTTTTCGCTCAATTTTGGCTGCTAGCCTGTTCAAAATTTGCTGCACGGCTTCCCTTAGCAGCAAGTTCTTTCGTGGCGTTCATATTAGCCGGTTCTCAAGTTATCCTATTTGTGGAATAATGGGAGCCTGGCCGCTCAGATCCAACGCCACTACGACCATATTCTTTCTTGTTTTGTGGTAATTGTTAGCCGTATAGTGCAACCGTGAGCCTGGGATTCTCATAATGTGTCAGTCGTTAGAGCGGAGCCCGTAGCACCGTTAGTTAGTATACAAAATGCGCTTTTGTTTACTTGATTTTCAACGGAGCGCGATATGACCCTATTCATTTCCCAAAATAGATCGATTGGGAAGTTTCTTATTCCCTTCCCTTTTGCATTATTGATTAGGTGCTCTTTGGGTGAGCCTTTTAGCCATTCTTAGCCGCGCGAACCTCCTAACCGCCTTACATCTTCTTTGACGGCCCTCTCTACTAATCTCTTTAGATTATCGGACTCATTGCCTTGCGGAGTCCTTCACAACATTTTTCAAGTTTCTCCAGGCGGTTTTCGAAGTCTGCTATTTGACTCGCTAAGTCACCAATCAGTATTTCGTCCAAATGCATCACCTCCTTGTCTTTGTTGCAGTCAATTCCACAGAGAGAGATACTATGGGTGTTCCTTGTCGAATTTATCGACTCCCTTGGCCCACACTGGGTATTTCTCTGCGGTAGCTTTGCTCATTTGTTCTAAAGTCTTTCTGGTGCTTGCTATTAGCTCCGCCCCTCTTCTTGCGTCATAACCTTTTTTTTCCTCCAAAAAATCCAATATTTCTGCGAGGAGCGTCCCCTCCCACGCTATCTCCATCGCGGCTCTAAGTGCGACCATCTCAGCAGGGGAAGCACCTTCAGCACCAGCACGTTCTATGCCACTCATTATTTCTGAGTAAAAATTTGGTTCGTCTTCTTCCACGACGTATCACCTCCGGCATTATTTCGGCTTAGTCATTTGTTGATAAGCCTGTAGAGACTTTATTTTTTTCCACCGAACAGGTCCTGCGCTCTCTGACTTCATTTTTATTTTTTAGACCCAAACGGGTGGTCACCGGCAGCTTCAAACTTAGAAGTGTTCTCGGCGCTTATAGGACTCTCAACGCGTGTCTACCAAACGGTGCACGATGGGGCGCTTGCCTTTCTTGTTGTTGTTTCGCCTTCTAACAAAGCCGCAGAAGAAAGTGCAAAGAAATCAGAAAATGCCGCAAAAAGCGCCAAATCGCCCGCCTTGACATGGCGGAGATCGCCGGTTCGAATCCGGCCGAGCCCACTGCTCTTTTTTCAATCGGTGGCGAGAATATGGCTGACGATGAACTTGACACAGACAAGAAATTGCACAATCAGTTGCACAACATCGACAAAGAAGCGCCAGCACACAACCGAGACGATGATGTCGAGCCTTCGAGCTTTCTGGAGATGTCTTTGCGCGACTACGAACAACGCACAGGCAAGAGACGTCCGGAATGTTCCGGTGGGAGGCTGAGTCCGATACTATCTCCAAACCCGACGCGTCAGCTACAAGCGCCGACGGGCTTGAGCACAGTAGCGAGGAATCCGAAGACTTGGAAGGCGCTTCCGCCGATTTTCAGATCACGCAAACCTATCTAGAATATTTGGGCGACAGTTATGAAAAGCGCCAAGCAGAACCTTTATCTTCCCGATTAGAGAGAATTAGCCCTCCAGAAAGAGCTGTCCACCCGACACGCCGGCGCAAACATTCGGAGTTAAGCTTCTCCAAATCTGAACTAGATGGCTACGTGGTGTGGAAGAAGGAACGACTTGCTCAAAAATCTAAAGATTGGATAAACCGCGCTTCACAAGTGCTGTGGGATTGCACGCACGGCGATGTCTCTGAAGAGACGATGACGAGGTTGCGGACTTTTATCCTAAACAAATATTCTTCGGAATATTCACACCGGGAGGCAGTCGGGTTTGCTGTTGCGTTTCTTAAGAGATTATCAAAAACAAGAGCTGAACCGCTCTTCAATTCGTTCACGGTGTCTATCTCGAACTGCCCAAGAACGTGAAGGCCAGAAAGACGACTACGGGACGAATTGTCACGCGAGAGGATATTGTTGAAACACTTGAGCGAATAGATGCAGCCGAGAGCGAAGTCTTAGATCAGGTTCTAGTTTCCCCACCCATGAGGGCGCCAGTTTGCGGCCGGATCTCTAAAAACAAAGGATATTGCGACGTTATCTTGCCCACTGCTATGCATTGATGTTTTTCTAGATACTGCAACGAATTGGACAAAACGGGACTAACGCAGGCCCCTAGGCTATCGGATCCGCAGGCCCAGGTGATTATACAATAAGGCAAATGCGTTAAATGTCACGATACGGGTTGTAGTTCAGCCCTTCAAGGGTTGAGATCGGAGCAGCTTTATTTTTTACATCCGGCCAGTATCTTTCGCCGGTAATGGCATCGATTATCTCAGGAGGATCGCCACTTCGGTCGCGGTTTCGGACGTTCAGCGTGCGCTGTTTGCCCATGTTGTCCTTAATATTTGAAACGTAATATATCGCCCCGCCGAGATAGTCCCAATTGGCATTGCTAAAATCGTCAGCTGGTAACGCTTGTTTGGCACATTCTTTAAGTTCGTCCTCTGTGTAAAGTGTCATTCAATACACCTCTACTTAGTGCCACTCACATCATCCATTAAGTAGTTTTATCGATTGAGGATCACCCGCCGGAGAGTCAGTGCAGTATTGCTCTTTTGCGTTGCCCTATGAACGGAGCGCGTCAGTCAAAGGAAATCGAAAAAAGAAACTATTGGCTAGGAGATGAGTAGAGGGTTAAGGGAACACGCCATTCTACTCTAGTTCGACCTACCCAAAGATACTTGTTAATGCCAAGGTAGGCCCATGACTAGGATAGCATAGCGTGTTCCTTCTGACCTTTCCTTATCTCCTAGCTCATTTCAATGCCTGAGAGCGATAAATACGGCCTTTCGGTGTTAGTATCAGACCGCAGCCTTTAAATGGCTTCATCAGGGTA
>Ga0224515_1000140_pt1:0-5000 | contig 14190 bp, 14 predicted proteins | sample IRFST25metaG_FD_179880 | JGI IMG/M metagenome (GOLD analysis project Ga0224515, IMG submission 179880) | Peat soil microbial communities from Stordalen Mire, Sweden - IR.F.S.T-25 | ecosystem: Environmental > Terrestrial > Soil > Wetlands > Peat | place: Sweden: Norrbotten County...
ATAAAAATGAGATTATTATCATTGATAAAGACGTTTTTAGTGTTCCATTAACCTCAAAGAGGGAGATTTCTCAGAGAATTTTGGATAGGGTTATAGAAAAGATTTAATATTCTTATTTTACCTTTTTCAGCTGTTTAGATAAAATTTAAATCTAAATTTTTAAAAAGAAATACATTAAAATCCGAATTCACATACAAAAGACAAATGATCTTTTTCATAAGGCTCTAGATCAATTTTCTCCATTACGTGAAAACCATTAGCCTTTAACTTTGTTTCTTCCTCATGAAAAACTATATCAGAATTTTTAGTAACATTTATACTTCTTGATTTCAACATTAGAATACCTAAACCATTTTTTTTTAAAAATAACCTCATATTATCAATGAAAAGCTCTGTCTGTCGAGGTTGGGCTACATCTGAATAAATAATATCAACTTTTTCCACCAGATGGATGTAATTTAAAGGTTTAGTGGCATCATCTAAAATAGGAATCATATTAATCCGTAAATCTGATAAATCAACTAAATTCCGCATCATTCGCGGTGAAAACTCCACACAATAAACTAAACCTTGAGATGCTATGTCAGATATATGGGACGGGGTAGTTCCTGAAGATGCCCCTAAATAGAGAACTTTCGAATCTTTTTTGAAAGGAAAAATTTTTAAGCCATTTAAAATAGCTGCAGCTAGTTTAGATCTTCGTTGATTCCAAATTCTAAATTCTGACCCATTTATATTAACTAATTTCTCACCATAAACATTTAATGTCGGTGTAAGATTTTGAGTAGCTAAATGGTCGTCTATTAAATATACCCTAGGAAACTTTTCTTTTAAATCCATTTATTTTTCCTCTCTTTGCACCTTAATTTATAGAATCAATTGAATAATAGTAAAAAATAATAAATAAAATTGAAAATTTAATAATACAAATTAAACTTTTTTTTATATTTATCCTTCTTTTTTTTCTTCTTTCTTTTTTGTTTATCTGATTTTAAACTTTTACTTGGCCTTTTAGGGAATGGATTTGCTTTTTTAATATCATTTAATTTAATGTTGAAGTTTTCTTCTATAGAATGGTCAACTTCTCCTGAAAAAACATCTTTACGCGCAGCTAAAGATATTTTAGATGCTAAAGCACGCGCGATTTTTCCTCTAAGCCACCATTTTGCTCCTCTGACTTCGGGATGCTGGTATATGACACCGTGTTTAGGAGGTCTCTCACCCGTCTTTAAATGTCTGAAAAGAGCTTTTTCAGCACCTAATACTTGAATAGTTCCTGAAGGTAGCATTGCTAGTTTTTTAACTCCACCTACATGTGCTATTAATTTAGCTCCCAGCGATGCACCAGTCAAATTTCTGAGGTTAGGTGCCAAGTATTTCATTTTTTCCTCAACATATACAGTGAGGGATTTTTTTGTTTTTTGTAGATGTTTTAGGGAATCTGCAAATTCCTTTAACATGGAGATATCTAAATCGCTAATATCGGCTCCAATACTTTTTTCTATCTTTAAATCAGAATCCAGAATTTTTGAATCTATTATGGATTTTTTGTATCCATATTCTGCTACTATTTTAGTGTAGAGTTCATTACTTTTTATTTTATTGAGTTCTGGGAAATGGATGGAATACCATTCTCTTAATCTTTCCGCCAGTTTGCTAGTTATTTCATCCATTTCATCAATGGTGTTTATAGCTTGAATTAGAAGGAGATCCTCAGATTTTAATGCTTCACTCAAACGATATCTGGTGATTTCTAGGGATGTTTGGTGGATTATAATATTCATTTCTTCTTTTGTTTCTATGAAACCAGTTTTTTGTAGTATATCAACCAGATTAGATCTTAAAAATTCTCCTCCTTTATTAGGAGTTCTGAATTCAAATTTATGATTATCTTTAAGATTTTGATACTTTGATTGGGGACTGTTAGTTTCTATTATTATTTTATCATAATTTTTTACTATTCTTTTTAGTATGGATTCTTCTTCTCTAGTTAAAACATCATTTTGGATTTTAGTAAGTCTTTCAGTAAGTTTTCTACTTGGGAAAAGTTCATAATCTAAGAGAGTAAAATTTTCATTAAGGATAATGAAACCAGCAAAACACATGCTTAGATAACACTTCATAGATTTAATGTTATAATCAAGTGATTTATAATTTTTCTTTGGTATAGGTGATTGTGGTGCTTGAAACTGAAATTTGCAGATTAAAAATGAGAAATCCCACCATGTTGGCAGCTGGTGTGCTTGGTAATACAGCAGCATCGCTTAATTGGGCCTCAAGAAGTGGTGCCGGAGCAGTGGTTACTAAATCATTTAGTGTAGAGCCTAACAAGGGTTATCCCAATCCAACAACAGTGGAAGTGACTGGAGGATTCATAAATGCTGTAGGATTATCTAATCCGGGGGTTGAAGCATTTACATTAGAACTGGAAAAACTGGAAAGATCAGTTCCAGTAGTGGCATCCATCTATGGAGCAAATCCTGAAGAATTTAGAAAATTAGCAACTAAAATTGGGGGAGTAGTGGATATGATAGAGTTAAATGTATCCTGTCCTCATGCAGTAGGAGGGTGCGGTGCTTCAATTGGTCAGGATCCTGATTTGACTGCAGAAGTAGTTAAAACAGTTAAAAATGTGATTAAAACTCCAATAAGTGTGAAATTAACTCCTAATGTGACAGATATTGTTGAAATAGCTGTTGCCTCTCAAAAAGCTGGTTGTGACGCTTTAACCTTAATAAACTCTCTGGGACCAGGCATGCGCATCGATATTGAAACAGCTCATACCATACTACATAACAAATTTGGCGGACTATCTGGTCCTGCAATAAAGCCAATAGCATTAAGATGTGTTTATGATGTATATGAAGCTGTAGATGTACCTTTGATAGGGGTTGGCGGGATAAAAGATTATAGTGATTTAGTTGAATTCCTTTTCGCCGGTGCAAGTTGCGTGCAGATAGGAACTGCAATATATTATGATGGATTGAAGGTATTTAGAGATATATGCACGGGACTCGAGAGATTCATGATTAAAAAAGGATATCAAAGTGTTAAGGAAATGGTTGGAAAAACCCATAAGTATTAATTAATGATTAAATTCTTTAATTTGATAAAACTTTAGGCCAGATTAACATGCATGTTCCAAATATTGTTGAAATAAAAGAAATAATACAAGATACAGAGACGGTTAAAACTTTCATTTTTGAATGGAAGGTGAAAGATGAGATGCCCGGACATTTTATGATGATGTGGAATTTTCAAGATGAAAAACCTATGTCAATATCCTTAATTGATCCCATAAAAGATGAAATAGGCATATCAATTAAAAAAGTAGGTGAATTCACCGAAGCAATCCATTTAATGGATATAGGGGATGAATTGGGGTTAAGAGGCCCTTATGGGAGAGGATTTAAAATTACTGGTTCCAGAATTCTGGCAGTTGGCGGAGGAATTGGAATGGCGCCATTAGTTGCCTTCGCTGAAGAAGCCTCTAAGAGAGGTATTAAATTGGATGTGATAAGTGCAGCAACTACTCAGGATGAATTACTTTTCCTAAATAGGTTTAAAAAGAGTGGTGTTAATTTAATGCCATGCACTGACGATGGAAGCTACGGCTTCTGTGGATTTGGAACAGAACTCGCAGAACAAGCCCTAGAAAATGATAGTTACGATATGCTAGTTTGCTGTGGTCCTGAAGTTATGATGAAAAAACTAGTGGAAATAGTGGATAAATTTAAAATACCTGCTCAATTTTCATTGGAACGCTACATGAAGTGTGCTGTAGGCTTATGTGGTCAATGCTGTGTTGATGATGTGGGTTGGAGGATATGCGTTGAGGGGCCAGTGTTTTGGCGAGATGATTTACGATTAATAACGGAATTTGGAAGATACAAGCGTGACGCTGCGGGAGTTAAACATTCATTAATTTAATAGCTTAATATATCATATACCATTAAATAGAAAAAAATATTTTTAATTCACTTTTTAAGGAAATTGACCGAGTTTTAAAGAGCATATTTGTTGGACATTTCCTTACAGCTATCATAACCGGTATATTAGCAGGTATTAGATTTTATATACTTGGATACCAGTATGCATTATTTTTAGGAGTATTAACAGGATTTTTCCAGCTTATACCTTCCATAGGTATTTGGCTGATTCCAATGGCTATTATTATATGATTTATCTACTGGCAATTATTTAAAAGCTGCTGCGGTGCTTATATTAGCCGTTGCTCTCAATATGTTTGATTTTTATATCAGACCATATTTGTCTGGAAGGTATGCAGATATTCATCCATTAATATTTATCCTTGGATTCATATCGGGGCCGTTGATGTTTGGATTAGTGGGTTTTATAATAGGTCCTCTCATTCTAGGATGACTTAGCTGCAGTTGTGGCGTATAAAAAAGAATTAGAAGTTAAATTAGATGTTAAAGATAAATCAACTTAATTGAAATGTTATAAATTATAATATTTTTTTTGACGAGAGATTTTAGATATATGTTTGTTAATAATTTCAAATAGAATATTTTAATGTAAGAATCTTCTGAGAAATCAGGGTTTATTCAGCTACGTTTGGAGAATTTAAATTGCTTAATTCTCCCAATCATCTCTTCTAATTCAATACCCTTAAGGAAGGCTAAATCTTTATCTAACCTATAGTTATTCTTTTTAGTTTTCACTAAATCGTTTATTCTAATGAAACGCCATTTCTCCCGCTTGAATTTGGCTCCTACATATGGTTTGGCTCCAAATATATCAGAAAATTCGCGTAGAGCATCTATCTTCTGAGAATTTATATAAATCCTTTCTGAAGAAGTAGACTTAACTTCAATTGCAAGATAAAGTTTTCCATTACCTGCAATTACATCTGGTAAAGGTTTTTTGGTGGCTCCTCCGGAGGCAGGTGCCCTCATAGCTGCACAATCTGCTTCCCATAGCATCTTTACCAGTTCTCTCTCCTCTCTAGAGCCTTTTTTACTCATACTCATTTACCG
>Ga0224515_1000140_pt1:7500-14190 | contig 14190 bp, 14 predicted proteins | sample IRFST25metaG_FD_179880 | JGI IMG/M metagenome (GOLD analysis project Ga0224515, IMG submission 179880) | Peat soil microbial communities from Stordalen Mire, Sweden - IR.F.S.T-25 | ecosystem: Environmental > Terrestrial > Soil > Wetlands > Peat | place: Sweden: Norrbotten County...
CCCCTGCATTTATAATCTTTGTTTAAAATAATTAAAAATAATTTTATAATACATAAAATTGTCATAACTTTTTAAGGAGGAATAAAAATTAAGATGAAATGCGGATTGGAAATCCACGTTCAACTTGAAACTAATTCTAAATTATTCTGTGATTGTCGCACTAATTATCAGGATGCCCCATCCAACTCTAATATTTGTTTTGTATGTTTAAATCAGCCTGGAGCTAAACCTTATCCACCTAATAATGAATCATTGGATGGAGCTATTAAAATAGCCTTGATGTTGGATTGTAAAATAAGTTCTGAAGTTACATTTTTCCAGAGGAAACATTATGACTACCCAGATCTACCTTCAGGATATCAGCGGACTTCAATTCCTATTGGATACGAAGGAGATCTCAACGGTGTTAGAATAAGAGAAGTTCATTTAGAGGAGGATCCTGGTCAATATAAACCTGATCTTGGTTTAGTAGATTTTAATCGGTCTGGTATATCTTTAATTGAAATTGTAACCGAGCCAGATATGAAATCACCTGATGCAGCTCGTAAATTCTTAAGGGAACTTATAAGAGTTTTAGAATATAGTGGTGTTGCCCGTGGAGAGGGAACTATGCGCGCTGATGTGAACATCTCTTTGGAGGGTGGTAAACGGGCTGAAATCAAAAATATTAATTCTATAAAAGGTGCTTACAAGGCTCTTCAATTTGAGATGGTTCGACAGAAAAATCTTTTGAAGAGGGGAATCGAGATAAAACAAGAAACTAGGGCTTTCTTAGAATCTCAGATGATAACTGTTCCAATGCGACTTAAGGAGGAAGCTGAAGATTACAGGTACATACCAGATCCGGATCTACCGCCTATGTTTGTAGAGGAAGATAAAATTAAGATTATAAAAGATGAAATGCCTGAACCTGCCCATATAAAGACTGAAAGGTTTGTAAATCAATATGGAATAAAAAAGGACGATGCTCAAGTACTTACATCTGAATTGGAATTGGCTGATGCATTTGAAGAAGTGGTTTGTGAGATTGATCCTAAGTTTGCAGCTCTTTGGATGAGGGATGAACTTAAAAGAGTGATCTATTATAACAAGTTAAGTTTTGAGGAAAGTGGAATAAAGCCCAAGCAAATAATAGATCTACTCAAAATGTTGCAGGATAAAACGATCACCACCAAAGCTGGGCAGAGGATTATTGAGAAATTGCCACTAAACACTAAAATGCCTAGGCAGATAGCTGAGGAAATGGGTTTAGTTGGATTGATGAAAGAAGATGTGGTGGTTCAAGCGGTTAAACAAGTTATAAAAGAGAATCCTGAAGCAGTTTCCGATTACAATGAAGGAAAAAAAACTGCATTAAACTTCCTTATAGGACAGGTCATGAAGATAACTAAGGGAAAAGCAGATCCAGGTGATATATTTAAACTGCTTGAGAAGGAGTTGCGAATAAGCTAAATTAAGAAATCTTTTTTATAAAAGGTGGAAAATTTTTTATCCATCTTCTAACATACCAATTTTTAAATTTTAAAATTGATTAAATAGTAAATTAAAAAATTTTTTTCGATGATTTTTATTATTAATTCCTAAGAAATTCAGGTTTGAATATAGATGGCAAAAAACATATTGAATATGATTCTTTGGCATCCTGAAATGAGAATAGATCAAGCTAAAATAAGTTACATCCACAGGGGAGCTCCTGGGAATCTTAAAACAATCAAAGGAAGTTTCGTTAATCGATTGGAAAATGGGTTCTTGATACTAAACGATGGAACTCAGATTCCATTTCATAGAATAATTAAAATAGAATATAATGATAAAACACTGTGTATTCGATAATTTATATATGGAGATTTAAGATGAGTAGTGCGGCTCTTGTAAAGGATTATATGACTAAAAAGGTTATCACTGTTAATCCAGATACACCCAATGAGGAAGTTATAAAGTTGATGAGAGGTAGTGGTCACGATGGATTTCCTGTTAGAACTAATGGAGAAGTTGTTGGAATGGTGACGGCTTCTGATTTGCTCTTAAAACCATGGGATATTAATGTTGGGGAGATAATGTCTACGGATATAGTGGTGGCCGATCAGGAAATGTCTATCAATGACGCTGCCAGGGTGATGTTTAGAACGGGCATATCCAGATTGCCGGTAATAAATAAAGAATGTAAACTGGTAGGCATAATAACTAACACCGATATTGTAAGATCACATATTGAAAGATCCACTCCTACGAAAGTTAATTACTTCAAGAGGACTCTTGAACAATTATATGGCATTAAAACTAAGTTAGTGAGAATGAAGGTTCCTATAAAGGATCTTAGACCTACTCAAAATAAAATATACGCTGATGAACTTCAAGGCAGGACTTATGAGCTTAAAAGAGGTTTGGCAGAGCCAACAATAGTGGTTAAGGTGGGTGATAGATTTATATTAGTGGATGGTCATCATAGGACTGTTGCTGCTCTTAAATTAGGTTATGATCAAATTGATTCTTATGTTATTAATTTGGATGAAGATATAAAGTTAGGCTTGGAGAAAACTGCAGATAAAGAGGGGATATATACTTTTTGGGATATAGAAGTCATCGATGATGCTCAACACCCTTTAATTGCCCTGACTGGCACCCTTAGAAAGGAGGATCAAAAGTGAGGGATAAAATCATTAGAGAAGTTTATCAAGTATTAGAGGAGAGAAGAGATTATCCTATTGATTCCTATACTTCGGATATTATGAGGGATGATGAAAAATGGGCTGAAGATAAAATATTGGAGAAAATCGGTGAGGAAGCTACTGAACTTGTAATAGCCTCTAAAAATGATGAAAATATAGTTTATGAAGCAACTGACCTAATATTCCACACAATGCTTCTCCTAGTTTATAAAGGTGTAGAATTAGATGAACTTTTTAAAGAATTTGAGCGGAGAAGAAGTTAAATTTACAAATCTTCATGAAAGACTATTATTTTTACTATTAAACAGAGTTTAAGCATAATATATTTATCTTCCTTTAACCTCTTCTATAAATCTACTTTTAATATCCTCCGGTTCTATATCAATCACAGGAACATCTGCATTTCCTTTTTCAACTTTTACATGCACGAAAATCGACTCATTTATATTTAAAATCTCACTGAAATCTATTTCATTCCAGAATAAAAAAAGATTTTTAAATCCCACGGCTTCAGCTACACGTGAAAGATTCACTGTACTAGCATAACTACACTGAGAACCGGTGGAGCCATAACATCCATTATCCAAAATCACTAAAATAAGATTATTTGGTTTCTGATTGAAAATAGTGACTAAACTCCCCAGATTCATCAGTAAAGATCCATCACCATCCAAAACCACCACCCTCCTCTTCTGAGCCAGAGCTAATCCTAAACCAATAGACGAGGCCATACCCATAGATCCTAACATATAAAAATTATTAGGTGAATCTTTAACAGCATATAATTCCCGTGACGGGAATCCAATATTGCATATTATTAATTCATCGTTAAGTTGTTCGGTAATTTTTTGTATTGCTTCTATTCTTTCCATTTTTTTCAATTCTCTTTTTTTGGAATATTATTAGGCGTTAGTATGTGAGAATACATTTTTGATATTATTAATAAAAAAATATTTTCAATTTTTCATTTTACTACCAAAATGAAATTTCTAAAAGTATTCCCACTGGAACACTTTCCATATCGGCATGAGTCACAGCTTTAGATATAAGTTTTAATGCATCCTCTGGTGTTTTAGGGTTGAAGTATGTAATTTCCAGGGCATCCAACACACCTGTAGTAGCTTCTCCCATTGGTACTTGAGCGTTCATAAATTCACCCTCAGTACCCCTATGGCTAATGATCATTATAATGGGTATTTTGTAGAGTTTATAAAGTGATGCTAACACATTAACTGAGTTCCCCAAACCTGAATTCTGCATTAAAATAGCAGTTTTCTTACCTCCCAAATAAGCTCCCGCGCAAATGCCAAATCCTTCTTCTTCTCTATTAACGGGAACATGGATAACATCAATGTCGCACTCTACCATCTCCATGAGTTTTCCAAGATTCACACAAGGTAAACTAACCACGAAGTTAATTCCAGCATTTTTCAGTGCTTGATAAATAGTTTGACTGCTATCTTTCATTCTTAATCACGATTAAATACAATTTCCTCTTAAATTATATTAAAAATTTATAAGAATTTATAGAAAATTTTTAATTAATTAATTCATCATAATCTAATGATAAATCCTCAGCTATTGCCTTAAGCTGTGCTGAGAGTTTTTCATCAATATTAATCCCCTCAGCCATATATTTTTTAAAGTTACGCACTTCCATATCACCAGGTATGAAAACATTTCCAGAATTCTTTACCTCAGCAACGAATTCATCCACCTCTTCCTTAAAATGTTCAAGGTCACCAAACATTGATGGATTAATGGCTATTAAGAGGTCTCCCTTGGTGCACATTTCTTCAGGGTTGGCGGTTCCCTTAACCTGTTTACCAAATGCAGCTTTCACCAGTGGCCCAGCTAGTAATTCAATCATGAATGCAAGTGCATAGCCTTTATGCGCACCAAATGGTAATATTGATCCTTTAAGGGCAGCCTCTGGGTCAATGGTAGGGTTTCCTTCAGCATCCAATGCAACATTTTCTGGTATCATTTCACCTTTACGCAGAGCTTCAAGGAGCTTACCACGAGCAGAGGTAGAAGTAGCCATATCCACTGCCACATAGTTTTTATTTGAAGGTATACCTATAGCTATAGGATTAGTCCCTATTATGGCTTCTTTACCACCTATAGGTGCCATGGCAGGCTCAGTGTTAGCTATCACTAGACCAATCAAATCTTGCATCATGGCCATATCTGAGTAGTAGCCAGCGACACCGAAATGATTGGAGTCATGAATTCCCACTACTCCGACGCCGGTTTCCCTAGCTTTTTCCATGGCCATCTCCATGCCATGATAGGTTACCACATGACCGAATTTATGATTACCATTTAAAAGTGCAGTGGAAATTGTTTCATTTTCAATTTCTATCACTGATTTAAGCTTTATGGTCCCGTACTTCAAACCCTTAACGTACTGTGGAAATCTCCCTATACCATGGGATGAAAAACCTTTAAGATCAGCGTCTAAAGTTACATCAGCCACTATTTCGGCATCTTCCAACGTCACTTCCATTCTGGTCAGTATTTCTATTATTATTGATCTTTCTTCTTGAAGTGTTATTTTCATGTAAATGCACCTATAAATCTTCAAACAAAACTAGCAGTTCAAATTAAATTTCGATGAAATCGTTTTGGAAAGTTTTTATTTTTATCATATTCTTAAGGTTACTATAGACTTTTCCTATTTGATAAACTTGATTATATTTTTCTATGATCTTTATAGTAGCTGCATTATCTTCTTCAGGTACTATTACCACCATACCCACCCCCATATTAAACACCCGGTACATTTCTTCAATAGGTACACCTAATGAATATAGGGATTGGAATATAGGATTTGGTTGAGGTAAATTATTTATATGGTAACAAACATCTTTCTTAAGTCTTTTGAGGTTGTTGAATCCTCCACCAGTAATATGGGCTATGCCATGCACATCTATTTTGCTATTTAAAAGTTCCATCACTGGTTTAACATATATATATGTAGGTTTAAGCAATTCCTCCCCTACTATAATTTCTGGATACCCGGGCAAAGGATCCTCCACTTTTAAATCCAATCTATCAAAAAAAACTCTACGGGCCAGACTTAATCCATTACTATGAATTCCATTGCTTGCTATTCCAATGAGAACATCGCCTTCTCTAATCTTTTCACCAGTTATTATGCTATCTAAGTTTACAATTCCGATTCCAGTTCCTGCGAGGTCAAAATTTTTTACAATTTCAGGAAGTGAAGCAGTTTCACCACCAATCATAGCTACCCTAGCCTCAATTGCACCTTCAACTAATCCTTTACCAATTTGCTCTGCTAATTTCGGATTTGGCTTATCTACAGCTAGATAATCTACCATAGCAAATGGTTCAGCCCCCACGCATAGAAGATCATTTACAACCATAGCCACACAGTCAATGCCTACAGTATCATACTTATCCATGAGTTCCGCTACCAGAATCTTACTACCCACACCGTCAGTGCTCATTGCAATGGCTTTATCCCCTAGACGTACCAAGCCAGCGAAATGCCCGGATTCAGTTATAATATCCCTATACTCCAGAGTTTTTCTTAATTTTGAGGTTAAAGCAGAGATTGTAACTTCTTCTAAATTGATGTCTACTCCTGATTCTTTGTAGGTTACCATAAAAAAAATTCCCCTGATTATAACTATTGATTTAAAAAAGTACATTTACCAATATAGATTTAGGACTTATAAATTTTTTATAAATAAATTTTTATATCTCATATTTAATGGGAATTTGTGAGGTTTTCTATTAAATTTATATTTAGAATAAGAAATGTATTACAACATGTTAATAATTATTTTACTGAAAACTTAAACTTGATTAGGCAATTTCGGATAATAAAAACAAAAATATTCCAGAGTGAAGCTTCGATAAAAATTTAAGAATTCGATAATAATAAGTTTAAGATTATATCAAAAATTTCGTTTTGCTATAGTTTAAAAATGAAAATTAAAAAAACCTTCTAAGTAACATATTTTATTTCTCAATTTTTATTAGTATATTT
>Ga0224515_1000146_pt1 | contig 14085 bp, 10 predicted proteins | sample IRFST25metaG_FD_179880 | JGI IMG/M metagenome (GOLD analysis project Ga0224515, IMG submission 179880) | Peat soil microbial communities from Stordalen Mire, Sweden - IR.F.S.T-25 | ecosystem: Environmental > Terrestrial > Soil > Wetlands > Peat | place: Sweden: Norrbotten County, Stordalen Mire...
TTTTTTGAGTTATCGTAGCGAAAGCGTCCGCCACCACTTCCTAAAAATGTTATTTTCATATAATTTATCACCTAAAAAATTTTTTTTCACTTGTTATTGTATTTATTTTATTTAGCTTTACATAAAATAACATTGCATTTCAAATCACATTTAGTTCGCATGATACATAAGTTTTCATTTTCAATAACCGCAATATCACCTATAGAAACCAACCCCGGCTCTTCCACCGTCATTGTCACCAGTTCCCCCTGTTTAACCTTCAAATTCCAGTCAGTATCCCGGGCTTCTACCCCTTCTTTGAGTATTATTTCCACAGTGTTACCTTGCACCTTCAGAATTCTTCCAATTTCACCTTCCTCCATTATCTTTGAAGCCATTTCTATACTTTTAGCAGCATTCACCATTTGATCCCTTAATCCACTCCGCATTTTCTCTAATTCCTTCACATCCTCTATAATAGTGCTTCTAATCAGTTCACGGGATTGTTTTTTATTTAAAGTGGAATGCTTTATTAAGAAATCATATTCTTTGCTAACAGTTGGTGTGATGCTTGAAACTTCCCTTATTATTGATTTAAAAATTTCTCCTATGCCTTTGAGGGATATTTTATCTTTCAAATATTTTTTAAGGGCTTGATTTGCTATTTCTTTAGTTATTTTGTTTCCAAAAACTACGATTGAGGTTTCTCCTGTTTTCATCGTCTTTATAGTGGAGCCTAAAAGTTCCACTATACTGTAACTGCCCGTAGTTGCATAAATTCTTTTCCTTTTAGTTTCGAAGGGTGTTTTAAACCTAACTTCACCTACCACTACTTCTCCTATCTCTCGCACTTTTTGAGCATCATCGACTATCTTAAGAGTAATGTTTAATTCAGCTGCCCTTTTAAGCATTTCACCATAGGTTTTAATGGATCCTGAATATAATTCTTCCTCTAACTGTTCTCTTTTTATTTCATCCCCAAAAAAACCGATTCTACGCTTATCGCCTATTATAACAGTTCCACGATTTCCAATATAACACATAATAAGACTCATATTTGAATACATCTCCACCAGAAATTATTTTAATTTAAATATTTAACTTTTTTTGAAAAATATTTAGTAAGTCAACGAATAATAATTAACTCTATTATTATTTTACTAAAACCCATTCTTTTAGACTTAATATTTAATGAAAATATGTAATATAGGTTTTGATTCTTATTAAATTAATTTTTTAAATAAAATAATTTTTTATATAATATTCAGGTGATTAATATTAATTATATGCTTATTTGAATGATTCTAATCCTAATTTTTTCGTGGTATATTTGGTTACAAATATTTAAACGAATTTGATATAAAGGGATTATTTTGTTATATATTATACATATAATCTGTTAAACTGTTATGTATAGAAATGTTTATATGTAAATAGTTATATATCATAACTATGGGTGGATCAAATAAAGAATTTTATATAAAAAATATAATTTACACTCATAAAAAAAAATAGGAATCAGTGATATAATGTGTGATGAAATGAAAAGTGAACATATGAAAAAAGAATATGGTGATAAAATGCATCATGAAATGAAATGGGGACATAAACCCGATGAAATGCACAGAAAATTAATAATGAAAAAAATATTCATAAAAAAAATAATGGAACACCTCTCTGACGAAGATAAGAAGAAACTTTTAGTTAAAAAAATGGATATGAAAATATCTATGGCACAACAAAACATTGAACTGCTGAAAGAGAAACAAAAACTTGTAGCCACCAAAATGGATATGAAAGCATCCATGGCAGAACAAAAAATTGAACTGCTTAAAATGGTCCGTGACATGTTAAAAGAATAAAAACATTAGAAATATTTTTTTAGATTAAATTTTAATTTTTTAATAAAACAGACTAATAAGTTTAGTAAAATTTATTAGTCTCATAAAATATTTTTTTTTATTTTAAGAAAAATATTATAAATTAGGAGAATATTTGATTAGTTTTAGAATTATCTAAGAAGACATTAATTTAAAAAATTTATTACTGATAGTTAAATCCCTATTTATACTGATTATTTATATTATAATGTAGCATACTAATTTACCATTTAGTACATATTATATTAAATTAGAGATTATTCTTTTTTATAGGTGATTTATATTAAATATTATAAAATGGGTGAATTTAGATGGATGAGGAAAAATTGAACAAAATGGTTGATGACTTATATTTGTTTTTTCCTTTGTTTCGAAAAAAACTTTTTAAACATAAAAAAAATTTAAAACAAAAGAAAATTCCACATTCTTTTTATCACATCTTAAAAGTGCTGAAGAAACGCGGTGAACTACCCATGTCTGAAATTGGAAGGTTAGTTTACATATCAAAATCAAATATGACCTCTTTAATTGATAAACTTGTAGAAAACGGGTTAGCAGAAAGATTACCTGATAAAAACGATCGAAGAGTAATTAACATAGCACTAACAGATAAAGGAAAGGAACTTTTGAAAGACTGGCGAAAATATTCCAATACTGAGATAAAAATGAACTTATCCACTTTATCTAACGAAGATCTTGAAAAATTCTACGAATCAATAGAAAACATCAGAGATATCCTCTTAAAAATGGATGATAAGTAAAAAAAAATTTTTGAGTGTATCTTTGATATATCTTCTTCTAATTCATTATTAAAATATATTTGAATCTCAATTTTTCATTTAAATACGTTTATTCTTTAAATTAAAAAATTCATTAAATAACTATTTTTCATCCTTGTTCCCTAAGGATATTATTAATATTATCAACAGTATCCTGACTTTCCTCGTCAATTGGAATTAAATTTATTCTCTCGGGTGAATTCACTCCTATTTCTAGTTCCACTGCTCTTTTTATCTGATCCTGTTCAAATATACGACCCTGCATAACATTATGCGTGGCACCATAATGTCTTAAAATAGCTACACCTACTGCATCTATAGCCACCCGATCCTTAGAGGCTAGTAACAAGTTAGGCTCAGTAACTAATCCTCTTTCAGGACCTTTATTTAAGAAAGCCTTCATACCATCCATTAAAATCAGATCAACATTATAATGTTCATTAATCTCAGCGATCATCATTCTTTGATAAGGTGAAAGATGTAATTCCCCCATATAATTATAAACACTTCGCGGCAATTTTTTAGCAACTAAACCCACGGAATTCTTTAAGGAGAGAGTGAAGTGACCTCCAAATCTATGTGTTTTTAGACAACAAGTTTGTACTACTTTATCTGCTTCCCGGAATATTTTACTGATATAAAAACCACGCATCCAGTGATTACCTTTACCATCAATTTTAATCCAATCATCCTTCTCTTCTTCATCAAGAACAATTGCTTCAAAGCCTAATTTATTCGATAAATTTAATACACCCATCTTCTCCAATACTCGGCGTGTGTCACCCATCCCACTACGCTCGGCAAGCACCAAACTTGATGATCCTGCTTCCTGCAGGTTCTCCACTAAAGATTGAAGAGTTTGAATGTGAGTACTCGCTGGGAAGGGATCAGCACTGTTATAGTTAGCTTTGATAGCGACTTTTTTTTGATTGAAATCTTTTAAATCAAATTTATCCAGTAATCTCTTTATACCTTCATTTCTATCCGCTGTTTTTACTAGAAGAACATCACTTTCATTACCAGCCATTTTAAATCTACCCCGAAATAAATAAGAATTCATTCAAGCAAAAAAATATTTAAAATGAAATTCCCAAAACCTTCTTATATCATATTCATATGTTGATTTTAGGATATTAAATTTTAGTTAAAATAAAAAAAAAAGATTGTATTTAAAAATTTATTCTAGTTTTTATTTATTATTCCCTGATTCTTCAGATACAATTTCATCTTCAACATCAAATTGTTTAATTAATTCATTATCACTTAATACTTGTTTTAGGAATTCTCCCGTGTAAGTTCCACTTAATGCAACTTCTTCGGGTGTTCCATTTGCAACTACCAATCCACCTTCATCTCCACCCTCAGGACCTAAGTCAATAAGGTAATCCGCAGTTTTTATAACATCTAAATTATGTTCAATGACTATAACCGTATTTCCCGAGTCACGCAGCCTTTCCAGTACATGTAAAAGTTTTTTAATGTCAGCAAAGTGCAAACCTGTGGTAGGTTCATCCAGTATATATAATGTTTTACCAGTGCTTTGACGGCTTAGTTCCTTGGAAAGCTTCACTCGCTGAGCTTCACCACCAGATAAAGTAGTGGCTGGCTGGCCTAACTTAATGTAACCCAACCCCACATCATTTAAGGTTTTAAGTTTTTTATGAATGCGAGGAATATTCTCGAAAAACTCTAATGCTTCCTCTACAGTCATATTTAAAACTTCAGAAATATTTTTATTTTTATAACGTACATCCAAGGTTTCCCTATTATAACGTTTTCCATTACACACTTCGCATGGCACATAAACATCCGCTAAAAAGTGCATCTCAATTTTAATTATCCCATCACCACTGCATGCTTCACAACGCCCTCCTTTAACGTTGAAACTGAACCGACCAGGTTTATATCCACGTTTTTTAGATGTAGGTGTTTGAGAGAAGATTTCTCGTATATAAGTGAATAATCCAGTATAAGTTGCAGGATTAGAGCGCGGAGTACGTCCTATAGGAGATTGATCAATGATGATTACTTTATCTAAATTCTCCCATCCCAATATATCATCATGCTTCCCGCCGAGAAGGTTTTTATGATTTATTTTTCCATACAATCCCTTGTACAGCACATCATTTACGAGTGTGCTTTTACCCGACCCGGAAACTCCGGTTATACACGTTAAAACTCCCAGTGGAAATGTTACATCAATATCTTTGAGATTGTTATGTCTTGCTCCCTTAACAATGACTGAATATCCATTCGATTTTTTACGTTCACTGGGTACTCTGATGATCTCTCTTCGTGATAAATATCTTCCAGTTATGGATTCAGTGTTATTCATTATCTCTGGAGGTGTTCCAGATGCTATAATATTCCCACCATGTTCCCCTGCACCCGGTCCAATATCTACCACATGATCAGCGGATAATATGGTTTCTTCATCATGTTCCACAATTATGAGAGTATTTCCAATGTCTCTTAACCGTTTAAGGGTTTCTATTAACCTAGCGTTGTCCCTTTGATGTAATCCTATGCTGGGTTCATCTAAAATATAGAGTACACCCACTAAACCTGAACCAATCTGAGTTGCTAATCGTATTCTCTGGGCTTCACCACCAGAAAGGGTCCCTGATGACCTGTCCATGGTAATATAATCCAATCCAACATCCACTAAAAATTTAAGCCGCTCCTTAACCTCCTTTAAAATCTCCTGTGCAATATAATACTGCATATCAGTTAATTCTACTTCTTCAAAAAATTTTTTAGACTCTTTAATGGGCATCTCCACTACTTGTGATATAGTTTTATCACCAATGGTTACTGATCGGCTTTCAGGGCGTAGTCGTGTTCCACTGCATACCGGGCAGTTACGGTCACTCATGAACTTATTAATGTAGCTTCTCATGTAATTGGATTTGGTCTCCATATAAATACGTTCCATTCGCCTGACTACTCCTTCAAAGCGGCGATTAACACGATGGTGCCTACCTCTTCTACTGAAGGTAAATTCCATTTTATCATGGGATCCGTAGAATATTATATTCTGATATTCATCTGGTAAATCTTGGAATGGTACATCCATACTAAACCCGTAATGATCCGCGACCGCCTGAATCATTTGATGATAATAATTATCCCTGGTTTTTGATTTGCTCCACGGAAGGATAGCTCCTTCATTAATGGAAAGATTCATATCAGGGACTACGAGGTCCGTGTCTATTTCAAGTTTACTGCCTAAACCATTACATTCGGGACAGGCTCCATGAGGACTGTTGAATGAGAACATTCTAGGGCTGATTTCTTCAAAATTTATATCACATTTTGTACAGGCGAAGTGTTCACTGAACACTTTTTCCCGACCATCAGAGTATACTATGATAACTAATCCTTCACCCAGTTCTAGTGCAGTTTCTATACTATCGGCTAATCTTCTTTTAAAGTCACGGTCATATCTTAAAGCTAATCTATCCACAATCACTTCAATAGTGTGTTTACGATTCTTATCCAAGTGGAATTCTTCATCTAAATTTGAAACATTCCCATCTACTCTGACCCTTATAAATCCTTTCTTGTTAAGGTCCTCGAATATTTTATGATGTTCTCCCTTGCGATCATTCACCACTGGTGCTAACACTTGGATTTTAGTTCCTTCCTCATCCTTTAAGATGCTGTCCATTATTTGTCCTGCTGTCTGCTGACTTATCTCTTCACCACATTGATAACAGTGTGGTACACCAACTCTTGCAAATAAAAGACGTAAATAATCATATATCTCAGTTACAGTACCTACTGTAGATCTTGGATTCATTTTAGTGGTTTTCTGATCTATGGATATTGCAGGGGATAATCCCTCAATATAATCCAATTCAGGCTTCTTCATTTGCCCTAAAAACTGTCTAGCATATGCGGAGAGAGATTCCACGTATCTCCGCTGTCCTTCCGCGTATATAGTGTCAAATGCTAAAGAGGATTTTCCTGAACCACTGATTCCCGTTATAACTACAAATTTATCCCGTGGAATAGTTAAATCAATATTATTAAGATTATGTTCACGAGCGCCTTTTATAATTATATTTCCCTTCTTAATCATATTATTTTGATGCTCCTTCTAAAACTAGGATTTTATCCCTTAATCGGGCAGCGTTTTCAAAATCAAGTTTAATTGCTGCTTTTCTCATTTCCTGTTTCAAATCTTTAATGAGGAGATGTAACTCATCCCGGGGCATATTCTCCACATCATCAGTTAAGATTACATCTTCTTTCTTAGTTTTCGCTTTAAGAGTTTTCACAGTACTACGAGGAATGATTCCATGCTCCATATTATAAGCTATCTGCATTTCACGCCTTTTGTTAGTTATATCCACTGCACTACGCACTGATTCCGTTATCTCATCAGCATACATGAGTACTAGACCATCCACATTACGAGCGGCACGACCAATAGTTTGTATAAGGGATGTCTGCGAGCGTAAGAATCCCTCCTTATCCGCATCTAAAATCCCCACTAACGACACTTCTGGAAGATCTAAACCCTCTCTTAAAAGGTTAACTCCTACTAAACAATCGAATTCACCTCTACGAAGATCATCAATAATATCAATTCTATCTAGTGTGGTGATCTCTGAATGTAGATATCTAACTTTAACTCCCACCCTAGCGTAGTAATCAGTAAGATCCTCAGCCATTTTCTTGGTTAAAGTAGTTACAAGAATCCGATGATTATCCTTCACTCGTTTTTGTATCTCCCCTAGGAGATGATCCACCTGTCCCTGCACTGGCTTCACAATAACTCGAGGATCCACTAATCCAGTTGGTCTTATAATCTGCTGAACTACATTTTGACTTACACCCAATTCATACTTGCCTGGTGTGGCGGATACGTATATGACTTGATTTTGGAGAGTTTCAAACTCCTGGAAATTAAGGGGACGATTCTCTCTAGCAGAGGGTAATCTGAAGCCATAATCCACCAATGAATCCTTACGAGCCTTATCACCTGCATACATTCCACCTATCTGGGGAACACTCACGTGACTCTCATCGATTATAGTCAAATAATCATCAGGGAAATATTTCAGTAAGGTGTAGGGTGTTTCACCCCATTTTCTACCGGAAAGGTGCATAGAATAGTTTTCAATACCGGGGCAATAACCCATCTCGTTTAACATCTCCATATCAAATTTGGTTCTCTGCTCCAGTCTCTGTGCTTCTACTAATTTATTCTGCGCTGTTAAAATGGTGAGTCTATCCTCTAATTCCATTTCAATATTATATAAAGCTTTTCTGAGTTTTGATTCTGCTATCATGAAATGCTTCGCTGGGAATATGGTGACATGATCCAAACTTCTTCGGACAGTTCTCAGCAGTGGATCAATAGTGGATATTGCCTCTATTTCATCGCCGAATAACTCTAAACGAAGTGCAGTTTTACCATGAGCCGGATAAACATCTATGACATCCCCTCTAACACGGAATTTAGCGCGGCTGAAGTCTATATCATTTCTTTCATACTGCATTTTAACTAATTGGCTTATTATGGCCTCCCGATCAATCTGTTCACCCACGGTTAAGCTTAATACTTCACCTCCATATTCTTCTGGAGATCCGATACCGTAGATGCAGCTTACACTGGAGACTACAATCACATCATCCCTGGTGAGTAATGATTGAGTTGCTGAGTGTCGCATCATATCTATTTCATCATTAATTGATGCTTCCTTGTCGATGTACGTGTCAGAGTGAGGTATATATGCTTCGGGTTGGTAATAATCATAGTAACTTACGAAGTACTCCACTGCATTATCTGGAAATAATTCCTTAAATTCCTCATATAATTGAGCTGCTAATGTTTTATTATGTGACATGACTAGGGTGGGTTTCTGCACTTCTTGTATTACATTAGCCATGGTGAAGGTTTTACCAGAACCTGTAATTCCTAATAATGTTTGATGTTTCAAACCATTTTTTACTCCATTGCTTAGAGATTTTATAGCTTGTGGTTGGTCGCCTAATGGTTTGTAACCTGATATAATTTTAAAATTCGTCATTTTTATTGAAATCCCTCTCTTAGAAAAAGGTTAATATAAAATCTTATATTAACTTATTAGTAATATAAATTTATAATGTAATACTTCTGAAGAAATAAACATTAATAGTATATAAGATTCTAACATATAAAACTACTGCTAATACATATAAATAAAAAAATATAAAAACTATTTTTTTAACTAGAAAAGTCATCAACACCACTAAAAAATCGATTAAACAAAAAATCAGAATGATTTAATCATTTAATTCAACTAGGAGACAACGAAAAACATTGACTCAACAAAACCATCCAGAAGACCTGCCTGACAAACCAGGCATTTATCTCATGCGAGATGCTAAAGATAAAGTACTCTACGTAGGAAAAGCCAAATCACTCAAAAAAAGGATTAAATCCTACTTTAAGGATGAATTAGACTCACCTAAAACCACAGCCATGATGCGGCAATTCCACACATTAGAATATATAATAACAGACACTGAAAAAGAAGCACTCATACTAGAATCCAACCTCATAAAAAAATACTTACCCCGCTATAACATTCGTTTAAAGGATGATAAAAGATACCCCTACATTAAAATAACTAAAGAAGACTATCCAAGAATTTTAATAACCAGAAGAATATCAGATGACGATTCATACTATTACGGACCATTCACAGACGTCTACGCCTTAAAAAGAATGCTAAAATTCATTAAATCACTATTCAAAATCCGGGAATGTAAAAACATGAACGGACCCTGCCTCAATTACCAAATAAACCTTTGCGAAGCACCCTGTGATAATAAAATAAGTATAAAAGATTATCAACAATTAGTGGATAAAGCAAATCTATTCTTCCAAGGCAAATATTACGACATCATAAGCATACAGAAAAAAATCATGACGGAAGCCGCAGCAAACCAGGAATTTGAAAAAGCAACAGTTTTAAGAGACCAAATAAACTCTATAAAAGAAATATTAGAAAGGCAAAACATGGAGTTCAACCGCCAATTAGAACAAGATGTAATAGCCTGCTCATTAAATGAGGATTTCGCAACAGTAGTTGTCTTCTCAGTACGCGATGGTAAAATCACCGGTAAAAATGATTTCTTAATGAGTTTTGCGGAGCCAACCACACCCGAAAAAGTTTTATCAGCCTTCCTTAAACAGTATTACACCGGCCCCAGGCAGATTCCCTCAGATTTAATACTACAATATCATGTAGAAGATGAAGAATTAATTACAGACTGGCTTAAGGAGAAATCAGACACGGAAGTAACCATTAAAGTTCCAGAGAAAGGCATGGAGTATAGATTAATTAAAATGGTAACTAAAAATGCGGATATAATCAAAAATCATCAAAAAGAAGTTAAAGGAGCTCTCCTAGATTTGAAAACTTATCTAGGAATACCTAAGATTCCCCGACGCATAGAGGCTTTTGACATATCTAATATAAGCGGTAAAAATGCTGTGGCATCTATGGTAATATTTGAAGATGGTGCTCCTAAAAAAAATAGTTATAGAAGATATAAAATAGACACAACCGGACCTGATGATTACGCTATGATGAAAGAAGTTCTAATGCGAAGATACAAAAAATTAATGCATGAAGAAGAGGTAAATTCATTAGTTAAAACTGCAGATCGACCCGATCTTATAGTGGTGGATGGTGGTAAAGGCCAGCTTAATGTAGCATTAACAGTTTTAAAATTATTAAATTTAACTAATATTCCGGTTATTGGACTTGCAAAAGAATTTGAGCACATATTTATACCAGAAGTATCCGCTCCCATTATATTACCACCAAATTCCAATGCATTACATTTACTTCAAAGAATTAGAGATGAAGCACATCGTTTTGCAATTAATTATCATAAAAAATTAAGATCCAAAATGGTTAAAGATTCATTACTAGATCATATCAATGGAGTGGGACCCAAAAGGAAGATTAAATTATTAAAACATTTCGGCAGTCTTCAAAAAATAAAAGAAGCAAATGTTGAACAAATTTCCCAGGTGAATGGTATAAACCATAATTTAGCCTTGAAAATCTATGAATACATTCATAAAACTTAAATTCACATATATAAATTATCTAAGAAAATTTCTTATAATATCTATTAATATATAATATAAAAGGATTACAACTAATTATAAAGGTAAAAAAGAAATGTCTAAAATAAAACTTCTAATAGTAGAAGACGAGAGCATAGTGGCTATGGATATAAAACACCGAGCCGAAAGCCTGGGATACGAAGTCACTGCAATTACACCCTCAGGAGAGGATGCCATAGAATTAGTGAAGAAAAATCAAGTGGATCTAGTTCTAATGGACATAGTACTCAAAGGTGAAATGGATGGTATAGAAGCTGCCCAGAAAATTCATGACGGCTTTGACATACCAGTATTATACCTAACCGCCTACTCTGATGAGGAAACCTTAAAAAGAGCTAAAATAACCGAACCATTCGGTTATATTATAAAACCCTTCGAGGATAGAGAACTGCACAGTGCAGTTGAAATCGCCATCTACAAAAATGAGATGGAACGTAAACTTAAAGAAAGCGAAAAATGGCTTTCAACCACACTAGAAAGTATCGGTGATGCTGTAATAGCCACCGATAAAAAAGGTGACATCATCTTCATGAACCCAGTAGCGCGTAAAGTAACTGGCTGGAGCCAAAAAGAAGCCATCGGAAAAAGTCTTAAAGATGTATTCCAACTAATCAACGAAGATAATGGTCTTCCACTAGAAGATCCAGTAACCAAAATCCTGCAAAAAAATATGATTATTGAATTAAGTGATCCCACTTTATTAAAAACTAAGGATGGTAGTATTCTACCTATAGATGATAGCAGCGCACCAATTAGAGATGAAAATGGCCGTGTTATTGGAGTGGCCTTAGTCTTTAGGGATATTACCGAACGTAAAAAAGCTGAAAAAGAAAAAGAAGAATTATTAAAAGAAAAAGCCAGAGGAGAACTTTCCAATTTTGTTTTGAGCGCCCTACCTGTATTTGCATCTAACATTCCTCCACAAATCCGTAATAGTATCGCTAAAAACTTTACAGACCGCTTCGAGAAAAATATGCTTAAGCAATTCCAGTATGATCTAGAAAATTGTCTCATTAAAAATAGTGGAGAGAAAATTCCAAAAAACGTTTTCCAATGTTATATCTCCTGGTTATCAGCATTCCTCTCAAATCTCGGAATCGAAGCTGAAAGAGAAGAAATCAATGGTCATGAATATCTTAAATTCCTTAACTGCCCATGGATTGAAGCTGAAACCAGCCCCATGTTCTGTTTAATATGCCGAGCTATTGTTATACGCAGCTTCACCTGGACTAATTTAAATGGTAACGTAGAACAAAACCATTGTATGGCAGATAACGCCAATTCTTGCGAATTTGAATTCATATTTAACTATAAATAAATATTTTATTTATTTTATTATTTGATATAAAAAAAATATAATTCATATTAAAATAAATTAGACGAAAAATAAAGAATTATATAAAACCCAAAGAAATGATTATAAATTCAGCGTCATAATATGTTAAGGGGTTGAAAAGTTAATGGAAAGAATAAAAACCGGAATTAATGGAATTGATGAATTTACAGGGGGATTTCCAATAGGAAGAACCCTGCTTATAACCGGGGATGCAGGCTCTGGTAAAACCATATTCGGACTACAATTCGCTTATAATTGCTGTTTACAAAACCTTAAAACAGTATACATAACCACAGAAGAAGATAGTGAGGATCTTTACACTCAAAGCAGCGCTTTTGGATGGGATATCCCCCATTATGTAGAGGAAGGATTATTAAAAATTATAGAGCTCGGAGGAGTACGTGCTGAGCTTACAGAAGCGGAAGTTAAAATAGAAATCGAATCTATAAAGGGAAGTTTCACTAAATTGCTCGAAAACTTACCTGAGGGTATTCAAGCCGTTGTAATAGATAATCTGGGTAACTATACGGCTAAATTAACTCCCTATGAATTCCGGGCACGTTTAGACCTTTTAGTCTATGAATTGAAGAAACGAAATATCACCACTTTAACCATACTAGACAGTGCCACTTCGCATGAATTTAATGAAAACGCGTTATACTCGGTTTATGGTGCAATAAAATTAATGAAACGTGAAAATCCTTATACTGGCCGCCGGGAAAGAGTTATGGATGTAGTTAAGATGAGAAGCACTAAAACACCAACCCAATTTTTAACTTATGAGATAAACTCCAATGGAATAGATATAAAATCCATAATTAAACCTTTAAAATAAACGCTTATATTATATTAGTAGTAAAAAGTTTCCTTATCACTTATATTGATCTCTATTTTTTTTTTTAACTCTCTGAAACTTCTAAAAAAAAATATAACAGATTAGTTTTCACAAATTTTTTTGTTAAATAATTCTTCTCGTTTTTAGTAAATATTTCATTATAAAAGGTTTTATGATTCGCTGGCGGCGAATATTAAAGCCAGAAATCTGGTGCCTAAAACTAAAAAGTAAGGACCAATTATTAATGGTACTATAAAGATTCCCACGAGTAAAGTTAAAGTAATCGAGGAGATGAATACTGTTATTATTCCTATTATCCAGATTAGAATATAAAAAACTAGATATCTCCTCCAGTTGATCTTGGATATTCTCTGACGTATTTCACTAAAGTTAAATGCTGCTTGTAATTCTCCATCATATAAAGCCATGTTTGCTATGCCAATGAGTTCCATAAAACCAATGATAAAAAATAAAACTATTTGAAGATTTGAACCCGTTAAAAAACCCCATAAATATAGTGCAGATATCTCTGAAATGGTTGGAAGTTGGCCAATATTCGATATTAATGCAATAATAATAATGGGTATGGCATAGATAATGATGACCAATACTACTTTGAATCCATCTATGAACATTTCCATCCATTCATTAAAAATGGGAAGTTCATTGGAACCTTGAAATGATGTTTTCAATATTCGGAAAAGGTAACCTGCAGGTATAAATCCTATTACTAAAAAAAAAGACACAAATATGTTAGAAATTCCTATTAAAGCTATTAACGATATGAAACCCAAAACAATGATCTTTATCCAGTTCTCCGAGGAGTACTTCACCGAACTTAAAATCATTTTTTCAGAATCCATGATCATTTCTTCAAAATCCATTATTAAATATCCCCACTTATAATAAATTCAAAAAATTTCTGGATAAAAATTATTTATACATTTTAATTATTATATAATATGTTTATATAATATCCAGATGGTTCATTAGAATCCTACTTTTTAAATCTTAATATAAATATCCATTTTTATTTATTCTTTTATTCAAAAAGAGATGGAATGATTAACGAAATCACCAAAATTAACCATTATAAGTGGTATTAAGATTTAAAACCATTTTTTTAATGGGCACTCATA
>Ga0224515_1000149_pt1 | contig 13731 bp, 10 predicted proteins | sample IRFST25metaG_FD_179880 | JGI IMG/M metagenome (GOLD analysis project Ga0224515, IMG submission 179880) | Peat soil microbial communities from Stordalen Mire, Sweden - IR.F.S.T-25 | ecosystem: Environmental > Terrestrial > Soil > Wetlands > Peat | place: Sweden: Norrbotten County, Stordalen Mire...
GGTGCTTTTGGTCAACGGGGCGCCGTTGGCGGTGAGCTGGCCGCTAATCGAGAAGGATTGCTTGACCTGGGTTGAAGAGGGTGCTGAGATGGTGAGGGCGGTGGAGATCTTGACGGGAGTGACGGTGACGGTGGCGGTCGGGCTTGTTGAGCTCACGTAGGGGGCGCTGCCCGTGTAGGTGGTGCGGTACTGGTAGGCGGCGGCGGTGGATTCGGTCCGGCTGAAGGAGTAGGTGCCAGAGACGGTCTGTGAGGCGAGGGTGCTCCAGGTGTTGCCGCTGAGGCGCTGCAACGAGACGGTGCTTTTGGTCAACGGGGCGCCGTTGGCGGTGAGCTGGCCGCTAATCGAGAAGGATTGCTTGACCTGGGTTGAAGAGGGTGCTGAGATGGTGAGGGCGGTGGAGATCTTGACGGGAGTGACGGTGGGGGTTTTTGCCTCAACTACAGCGTTAGCGTTACAGAACAACAATGCACCAATCACAAGCACTACGGCGACAACAATCACACCTCTCTTTTCTGCAAACATTCCTCCTCACCTTGAACGTTAAACCCCGTACTCGGGCCACAAGGCTGCTCTGAGCACATAGGTACACGATAGAGGAGTTTTGATCGCCTTAAGCTTTCCTTTGTAAAATGGCGTCTAAATTACCTTAAATTATCAAAATTGCTTTATTTTAGCAAAGTAGTGCCTGATAGGCCGTCTCTGCTCGCATACATCAACGCGAATGGAGACGGTCGAAAAAATTAGAAGGGGAAAAATGAGGTTAGAACGCGCTTCCTGTCAGCCATATTCAGCTTTGACGTCGCCGTCCGTTCAACGGTGAGCACGGCAAAAAAAGTGAACACACGATCCTCGTCCCAGCGGCAACGTAGGTACGCCGGTTCACTCTCAGTCCGTTTCCTACTCGAAAGGGGTCAGTAAGCGCCCGCACTGGTACTGATTCCTCGTGCAGTTTGGCGCCTCTTGCCCCGCCCGACAACAGCTGCAATTTCGTTGAGAAATGCGGCCGCAGTCGCGTCCCAAGAGAACTGGTTGCTCCAGCTCAAAGCGCCCTCTGACATTTGCCTTTGGAGGTCTGTATCACGCGCGAAACCGATTGCAGCACGTGCCAACGCTTCGGGGGTCGCTTCCGTCAGCAGACCCGTTTCGCCGTCTCGGATCGCGTCTCGGTAGCCGGCGATATCGTAGGCGATGGCCGGAGTGCCGCAGGCATTGGCTTCGGTGATGACCATTCCCCATCCCTCGCGTATTCCCGGAACGAGCATGGCGTGCGCCCGCTGCATCAGCTCAACCTTGCGAGCCTCGTCAACATACCCACAAAACTCTAAGTTGAGTCCTTTCGCCATAGCTTCCAGTTTCTTACGCTGCGCGCCGCGACCAACAACCCACAGTCGGGCTTCCGGCATCTCGGATTCAATGATCTCGAACGCGCGTATGCATTCATCCGCACGGTTAGCCTTTTTCAGCAGACCGACAAAGAGAAATGTGGGCACGTCTTCTTTGGGCGGCACCTTCTCCAAAGGCTCGTTACCAAGTCCTTGTGGTACAACGCATATCTTGTTGATGCCAAATTTTTGCAACTCATCTCTGGTGGAGTTGCTGACCGTGACGGTGTCGACGTTGCGATAGCACGCGTACCATCGTGGCTCCATAACGTAGTGCATGAGGTGACTGATCCCTAGCGGAAGCACCGCGAGATGCTTTGCGCCTACCACTTCGTGCACCAAGAAGACGACCGGCTCGCGCACAAACTTTGGAGCTAAGAACGGTATGTTCGTGTACTCATCGACCACTACGTCGCAGTTGCCTCGCAGGTGCTTGCGATAGTAGGTTCGCGCCTGCGACCGAACCGTCAAGTAGTTGCCCAAACGGATTATTCTGATTCCATCAATCACTTCAGTGGGCGCACCACCGGCAAAATTCGACGCGATGAGGGTAACCGCATGCCCATGTGCGACCCAGCGCTTCGCGACTTCGTGCGTGAAAATTTCAGCGCCTCCCGCGCGTGGATGCGTGTGATCCCGCAAATTGAGTAGCAATATCCGCATGATGATTCACCTTTGAATTAGGGCACCGACGCGAAGACCGTTCTCCGTACCAGCTCGCTGGAACTTAATTATTATCAAGGTATTTAATAGTTATTATTATTTATCAATAGTTGTTAATTATTACTTAATCTCAAATCATAACACAAGTCAAGAATTAATTTGAATCAACCTGTCCTGTTCGTTAAAGACTTGCGTCATCGTTCGTCTCCAAGTGTGGGGGTCTCAGGTTGTCATTGGCAGCTATTAGCTTTTGGGACGAATTGTCGCTGACGGTGCTTTTTTTGCCGCTCAAGCCCCACAGCGGTCTCTAATTCGTTAATTGTTCTGGTCTATGTTAATAAATAACACAAGAGTCAAGAGTTAATTTTGCGTCAACTCGTTGCGTCCAAAAGGCAAGGCTTAGCTCTAGTTCTTACCGCGATCGACTCACACGATTCGAATTAGGACGCGCCGTCACGTTTCGAAACGGACTTGAACACCCGTTCATCGATGATACAGAGTACAGGTTTCATCTCGGCAAGTGCAACCAAACGTCAAAGGGTGGGACAGTTGGCAAAGAGGTGCTCGAGAGATCAAGCCTTCAGTTAAGAGAGCAACACGTGGCCCATTCTAGGATTGAAGTGCCAGTCCGCAGCATCTGCGAAAGAGCGGCGATCGGCGAACGCCCTTAGTACGCGCTTTGCCGTAATGATTCGCCTCAGACGCATCGCCTCTAGCGCAGCCGCATAAGTGACTTACGATGATGACACGCGTGCGCGCCACGCTTTTTTTGAACTAACGAGAGATCGCTTTCCCTTAATGGGTCCCAAGTTTGACCCTCTTCTTGCAAACAGCGCTGCGTTTTTAGCGCAACGAACACCCAGTAACTTAACGCAGCAGCCTGCGGTCACGGCGCTCACCTGACCGAGCTGCCAAGCCGCGGCATGCGCGTGCTCGTTGATCGTGCGCTCGTCGCTTGGTGTTATAAGCAAGAAGTGCGTGATATTAGTCGTCCATATCCGCTAGAGGGCAAAAGTGAGCATGAAAGCCATCATACTCGCCGCGAACGATAACCCAGCGCTATGCCCCCTGAACCTTCGAAAACCGACCGCGTTGATCAAGATTAACGGGGTTTCTCTGCTCGAACACCAAATACGGGCGTACAATCGTGTGGGCGTAGAAACGCCTTCCATATCGGTGGTCTCCGGCTATCGGCACGGCCGGGTCAAACGCTACTTGACGCGCGAGCACCCCGAAATACGCCTGGTGAGAGATCTCGACTATCGTTCTACGAGCGCCCTGCATTCCCTGGACCTCGCCTTCCGATCCGGAGAGCCTCAGACCGCCGACGAGGGGCTATTCATAAGCCGTGGAGAATGCGTTTACGATGATGAGGCAATCGAGCGCGTATCACGCGTCTCCGGGAGCGCCATCGCCGGTGATAGTAGCCATTACAGGGCTGCGTCGACAAAAGTCATCGCCGAGAACGGAAACGTTGTTCTCATTGGCACCGATATTCCAAAACAAGCGGCCACCGCAGTCGCAACCGACCTGTACAAGCTTGACGCTCACGCGGTTACTATGCTCAGAGGTATCGCAGCAGAGCGCACTGCTGAAAAAAGAGATCCGCCGATGGCCGTAGCACTGAGCGATTTGATTCATCGTGTTCAGATGACGTTCGTCGACATCGCGGGGACGAAGTGGGCCGTCGTGCGCACGGTGGACGACCTGCACACGGCCGACAAGCGATTCAGTCGTTTTTCATTGTCCGGCAAGCAATGTTTCGTCCTCGACTTGGACGGCACCGTGTACGTGGGAAACCGGCCGATCCGCGGCACCGTTGAGTTCATCAACCAGAATATGGACGATCGTGTGTTCTATTTTGTCACGAATAACACCTCGAAGCTTCCCGAGGATTATTGCACGCGGCTCAACGCGCTTGGCATACCCACTGACGCGGACCACGTCGTCACGCCGCTTGCGCCCCTTATCGCGTACCTGCACGAGCGCGCGGTGACGCATGTGTATCTCCTCGCGAACGCCAGGGTCAGCGCGTTCCTGCGTGGGGCGCTTCCCGGACTCAAGCTGACCGCCGATCCAGAGGAGTGTGAGGCGCTCATTATGACCTACGATACGGAGCTCACGTACGAAAAGCTGAGAGACGCGGCGCTGCTGCTGCAACAGAACCCCCGTTTGACGTTTCTCGCGACGCACGGCGATCTCGTGTGTCCCACCGAGCACGGTTTCGTCCCCGACAGCGGCTGCATCTTGTCGGTGCTCGAACAGACAACCGGCCGAACACCGGACACGGTTTTTGGTAAGCCTAACCCGCTCTTGTTGGAGCGCGTGACCGCTCAATACCGCCCGGGGCAGCTGGTTATCGTCGGCGACCGACTGTACACCGACGGGCAGATGGCGCGCAACGTGGGATGCGAGTTTATCTGTGTATTAAGCGGCGAGACCACGCGCGAACGGATAGACGACCTGTGCGAGGACGAGTTCCCGTCGCTCATCGTGAAGGATCTCGGAGACCTGCTGACGTGAGCAATCGGACAATCCGACCCGTTGCAGCCGACTGAAGCCCGCGTGCGGGACGGAAACGACGCGTTAGAACGTCGCGATTTTCTCTCTCAGCGCTTTGCAGTTTTCAGATGAGCCGCTGACCGCCGACGGGACGTATATACCCGAACGACTGACACCTCGCGTGAATGCGGCGAGGGGTTATTGCGGTGTCACTCGTCTGCGCGTTCGTTGTCCTCTGGCATACTACCAGCAAATGTCGCGTTTTCAAAGAGCTTTTCCACTTGTCGGCAGCTCCGGACGTCGTGCGATACTCCGACTGGTTTGGATAAAGATCGGCAACAAAAAACAGAGTGGCCTTCCAAGCTCTTTTTCTGAATTCGTGCCGATAAACCCGGCGCCGCTCGTCACCTAGATTTCTTGTGTGTCGCCATGTTGACCGCTACGTTACCTGAATTCAAACGAATCACCAGTAATGCTTCTGGCGGGCTACTGTTCGTCGGAAAAACTGTGAATTGTGGATCCGCTTCTGCTGACGACTAACTACGTCCCGGCGTTACACGAGCGCCACTTGTGAGCCGTCCGGCGTTCCAGCTCTTCCCGGGTGAGTCGTGGGGTTACTTGTCTTGGCCATAAGCCACTTCCGCCATAAGAATGCTCCTATTCTCAAACCATCCCTCACGAAGAGAGCAGTATCTAATTGTTGCTACTATCTATTAATAATCTTGATGTATATGAAGCACAAGAGTCAAGAGTTAATTTGACATCAACTCATGCTGTTCGCTAACGACGTGTGGTATCGCTCGTCTCCAATTTCGTGAGTCGGGTTGTCGTTACTAAATATCAGCCCCTCTTTTCGCGTACATTCCTCCCTACTTTGAGGATTAAACCTATATTAGGGCCACAAAACTGCTCCGATAGGTTCAAAACAAAGGGCTCTTGTTCGACTTAAGGTTTTCTTTGCAACATTGCGTCTCTATTGCCTAAAATTATCGACAGTGCTTTTTTTGGACAATTTAGTGTCTAATAGTCGTCCGTTCCTGTTCGAATATTCTAGTAGTCCGTCCCTGTTCGCATACACCGACGCGAATGGAGACGGTCGAAAACTCGGGGGGAAAAATGACGTTAGAACGCGCTTCCTGTCAGCCATATTCAGCTCGCGTTGAAGTCGCTCCTTCTAACGGCACGCACCGCAGAAAAAAGGTGAGCGCGCGATCCTCGTCCCAGCGACGACGAGACGCCGGTCCAATCTCAGTTCGTTTCAGACTCGAATGGAATCAGACCGCGGCCGCGGGGGCACCGATTCCGTGCGGAGTTCGGCGTCTTTGGCCCCCCACAGCAACATTTTCAATTTCGTCGAGAAACGCGGCAGCAGTCGTGTCCCAAGAGAACTGCCGGCTCCAGCTCAAAGCGCCCTCTGACAATCGCGTTTGCAGACCTGTCTCGCGCGCGAAACGAATTGCAGCGCGTGCCATCGCTTCGGGGGTCGCTTCCGTGAGCATACCCGTTTCGCCGTCTCTGACAGCGTCCCGGTAGCCAACGATATCGTAGGCGATGGCCGGGGTGCCAGAGGCGTTCGCTTCGGTAATGACCATGCCCCACCCCTCGCGTATTCCGGGAACGAGCATGGCGTGCGCCCGCTGCATCAGCTCAACCTTGCGAGCCTCGTCGACGTACCCGAAAAACTCTACGTTCAGTCCTTTCGCCTGCGCTTCCAGTTTGTCACGCTGCGCACCGCGGCCCACAATCCACAGTCGGGCCTCCGGTATCTTGGATTTAATGATCTTAAACGCTGTTATACAGTCGTGCACAAGGTTGGCCTTTTTCAGCAGACCGACAAACAGAAATGTGGGCACGTCTTCTTTGGGCAGCACCCCCTCCAAAGGCTCTTGACTAAGTCCCTGAGGCACGATCCGCGTGTCAGTGATGCCAAATTGTAGCAAGTCGTCTCGGGTGGAGTTGCTGACCGTGACGGTGTCGACGTTGCGATAGCACGCGTACCATCGTGGCTCCATGAAGTAGTGCATAAGATGACCAATCCCGGGCGGAAGCACCGCGAGATGCTTTGCGCCCACCACTTCGTGCACCAAGAAGATGACCGGCTCGCGCACAAATCGTGGGGCTAAGAACGGTATGTTCGTATACTCATCGACCACCAGGTCGCAGTTCCCTCTCAGGTGCTTGCGATAGTACGCACGCGCCCGCGACCGGACGGTGAGATAATTGCCAAGGCGGATTATTGTGATTCCGTCAATCACTTCAGTGGGCGCACCACCGGCAAAATTCGACGCGATGAGGGTGACCGCGTGCCCGTGAGCGACCCAACGCTTCGCGACTTCGTGCGTGAAGACTTCAGCGCCTCCTGCGCTCGGATGCGTGTGATCGCGCAAATTCAGTATTAATATCCGCATGATTACTCACGTTTGAATTAGAACCACAGCTGCGAAGACTTATTCTCCGCGCTAGTGCATTACTTCTTAATTGTTGTCAAAGTATTTAAAAGTTATCTAATGTTATCAATAGTTATAATTTATGTAAAAAAAATAAATAACAGTCAAGAGTTAAGCAGAGATCAACTCGTGCTGTTCGCTAACGACGTGTGGTACCGTTCGTCTCCAAGCTCGCGGGGTATCAGATTGTCATTTGTACCTGAGAGTTTCTGCTCAATCCCGCAAAAGCTGGGAGCGTGACGACGTGTCGATCGTCCATCCAAACGTCTTTGTCGGGTGCGGACTCACGTTGCTGTTACCCGCTGAGCTGAGAGACGCGGACGCTCCAATTAGTGCAGCTGGACAATTGGCGGGGGGCGACGATACTGGTGGCTGTCGCAGTCCTCTGTACTCCATGATAAAGGTCTGGAGCGATGGGCGTGTCGGGCATGCGGAGCACGAAAGATGAAACGGGCGACAACGTCTATGTCTTGCTCGCATACGCGATGGTTCCCTTCGTTGCGTGAGCGCGGCGTTTCGCGCCTGGACCGACAACGAGTATGCGTACGCGGCCTTATCCAGAGCATCCACCAGCCACCACTGTCGCTGGGGGCGTGCGCGCCGTGCACGAGGGATGGATCAGACTGCGAGGGGGGTCACATGTTAGCGCTAAATCGTAATTCACGCATTCGCGGACGTATGAAAGATACGAAGACGAAAGAGCGTTTTATGGAGTTGCAGGGTCAAGGGCTCCCGCTGGCAAAGATCGCCGTGCACGAATGATTTAGATGAAATATCACTTGGCAATGACCGTGAGGATGCCAATCGTCGCGTAAGGGCCTGCCAGTACAGGAACCGTTATTTGTGACGGCACCACCTCCCTCCAGTAAATCGGGGTCGAGGTGGAGTTGCCGCTAGGTATCTGCATATTCTGCACGGATACCGCGGTCGTGGTCATGCTCTGCCACGATGCACCTGTTGCCGAAACTTGCAGGCTTCCGACAGGAACGAGCGAGGCACCGGGCGCCGTACTGTTCCAGGCGCTCGCCTGTGCGTCTACCGCGATGGGGCCGTTTCCGGAGTTATGGATGGTGATCTGTTGTGTGGAGGAGGTTTGATTATAAGTAAGCAGTCCGAAGTTCAACGACCCTGAGGTATCAATGGTAAACCCGGTCGTTCTTGTATACTGGTAATTACCGAGATACTGGGTGTTACTAGCTACCCCTTTGGTATCATAGACGATTGCTTCAACCTGATACTTGCCGCCTGTAGGATTGTAGGGGTACCAATACTGAAACTCAATGGTCACGGTGTAATATCCATTAACGCCACTGCCCGACGAAGGCTGTAGGACCTCTACTACATTGGAGACTTGGGTCTTAGGGACATCATTGATACAGAGCCATACGTCCAGTTTTCCCAGCTGTTGCCAGCCGCCTTGGTCAGTGCAGGCGATTGAGAGGTTCAAAAAGCTTGGTTGGTCAGGTTGAGAGGTTATGGTTTGGGAGTTAGGCGTCGCGGAAACGACGGCCGGATGGGCGGCACCGACAATGGCTTGTGCTACAGGCGCCGTGCTGCTCGCCTCAGAGGTATTCGCTGGAGCGGTTGCGGTTAGATCGCCCGCCGTGGGCGGCACACTCGGTGTAGCGCTCGGTGTAGCGGTCGGCGCAGCGGTCGGTGTAGCGGTCGGTGTAGCCGTTGTAACGCTCACGCTCGGCGGGAGTTCCGCCACATTCGGGGCGCTGTTTTCCACCTTTGGTGTGGGGGTTGATGAGTTATTAGCTAGGGAACTGATGGCGAGCACCGGCATCAGACTGCACATAAGCACGACTAGTATGCAGATTACTAATGCCATCATTGTCGACGGGCGTTTCATGCGACGAGATCCTCAGCTGTGCCGTTAGTACGACTTATGCGCCCCATCTTCCCGTTCTACGTAGGTAATAAAGCCCTCCGATGACGAGCGCGCCGATAATGATGATGCCCGCCACAACGGGAAGGACGTAGCTTCCCGACTCTGACACCGTCAACACGGTTGCTTTATCTTCAGTCACTTTATTCGCATACTGGACATGCCCCGTCACGATGTACCTGCCCGATGCCTGGGGGGTGTAGTACGCCGCCAGGTTCACGGTCTGACTCGGCAGGACTTGAAGCGTGTTGCTCTGCGCAGTTCCCACGAGGCTGCCCCCCGTCGCATTCCCAACGTCCTCGCGCACCTCGCACACAAGCGAGCCGTTGATGCCGATTTGGCCGGTGTTGGTGAAGGGCGCGACGAGCTTAACCGTGTCACCGGTGTTGACAGACGTGGGGCCATCGATGCGCACCTCGGTGAGTTCGCCCTTGCTCTTCAACACGCCCTGTTGAAATACTTCGACCAGCTGGGTCGTGTTGAAGATGCTCGTGCCGTTAAAGAGCACGTCGGCGCGCGCCATGTACTGTCCTACGGGGAGCGTGTTCGGGTACGTTGTGTACACGCCTTGTGTCGTCCGCGCCTTGATCGTGACGTTAGTGACGTTGTACGTGCTTGTAGCGGTGTCATTCCCCACTCCTGTGAGATTCAGCCTGATGACCGGCTGTGCATCGACGTTCCCCGTGCCCGTCCCGTTTATGTAGAGTGGGAAGGCCGTACCTGCTTCCGTATCATAGAGCCGCAGGTCGTTGACCTGGAGGCCAATCTTTTGCTGAGCGGTCACGCTGTAGGAGACGAGAACGTTCACGGCGGGCTGCAGGAGAACCCCTGATTGGTTGATCGCCTTGGGCACCTCGATCGTCGAGCCGAGGTGGATCGTGCCGTTATAGAGGCCGTCAGGCTTCGTCGTTGAGACGGTTGCATTAATGATTGCGACGGCGGATGAATGCGGCGCAATTGTGCCCGTCGCGGGTGAGACAGATATCGTATCGCTGATAGTATTGTTCACGGTGAGATTGTAGCTCAGCGTGTACGTTGGATCAGGATTGAAGATCGTTATCGGATAGTCAGCACTTGTGCCGCGCAACATGTCGTTAATGTATATCTCAGACGGCGAGACCGCTATGCCAATGGCGTCCGTTTTTGGAACGGGCATTACTGCAATAGCTGCGAGCAGGATGAGGGAGATGACAGCTACGCGGACTGCAGCTGATGATGATCGCCTTTGCATACCCTCCATCCTTGCTCCGTATATGGCATAACAGATATAAGGGTTTCCAAAAAAGTCAGTGGGTCGTATATGGCATAACAAAGAAAAGGGGTACTAAAGGTCGCTACACGGCGATCTTTAGTGCTGCACGCTCGTTTGCAGACGACCGACTACGTGCGTACTTCACGTAGATATCATACACGTTCTCCGGCAATGGATTTCGATAATGACTCCACTCAACGCCTGAAACGCCGTGTGTCAAGATGTACGCTCTATTCGACAAATCCCACCCGATCACGTCTCCGTGCTGCTCCGTGAACTTACGAAGATCACTGAGCACAAGATACGGACCACAACGACTGAGCGGTATTTCGTGCCCTGCTTGGCGTGAACGCCAGAGCCATTGGTTGAGCGCAGAGAGTGGACACATAATCTCGTTACCTTTTTTCCCGTCGAGGAGCGGTTCAACGGCGTCATTAACGCGTGGGTGCAGCGGCTCATAGTGAGCCGTTCGAATCTTGTCCTGATCTGCCGATACGTGTAGTGTCGCTCCTTGGATCTGAATTTCAATGCCTCTTCAAACTGCCCAGCTGTAATTCTGCCGATCTGGGCGCTGGCCTGTAAAGGCCCCAAATATAATTGAGGCTTTATACGCGACTTAGTGCGGCTCATCGAGTTCGCCTCGCGTATAGCTCAGTTTAAGAAATGCAAGAACGTTCTGTACGTCTTCAATCGTCACGATACGTCCGGTCAGCAGCTTAAAGGTTTTTATGGCTTTGGGCAATTCAAGGAACAGCCTAAACGATTCATAACGAGAGTCAAGCCTCGTTTTGGTAGATAAGTGAGGAACGCCTTAGCATAATAGAGAGATTTCGCCTGTGTGTCGCTGCTGTGAAACTTGTCGAGGACGTACGTCCGCAGCGCCTCCATATGCGCTTTGCTTATCCTCCCTCGGTGCATTTGCAGAATGCGGCGACGGAACGGCGCGGCCTGCCACGCGAGTAGCGTGACAGCCCCGCCAGCCGGAAGCTCAGAAATGCTTCAAGCTCTTCGAGCGTATAGTATAGTTCCAACGACCGACCGAGGGACTCACTAACGCCGCTGCTATCGTCGTCGAGCCTGTAAGCTACGTAGCTTCTCTACTTCTGTTGGTAAAACAGCGCCTCATCGTCTTTTTTTAAATCAGATGTCTATTCGCCCTCGGACTTGTTTTGGGTCTCCTGGCGGGATCCTATCGGGGTATCAGGCAGTGGTTCGTGCACGATGGTGGCAGAGCTAGGCGCAGCAGCGCTCAATTGTGGTTGTAAAACTTTTGGACTGATTTTTTGACAAGCGGAGGCTAAAATAGGGGTATTCACACATTCTTTATTCTCGACAAGTTTGTCTAATTTGTCTAATTGAAGTCAAATAAAAAATCCTTGAACTCCGTCAATCTCGGTTTGATAGATATTCGCAATTCGACCTGCCAGCTCTTTGAGCTCTCTTGGCAAGCGAATGATTGGATATGAAAACGTGGGATTAGATGATTGAAGCGATATCTTCGTCGTGAATATCTTTTCCATAACTTACCTTCGGAAGCCAATATTGTCTGTCTGTTACATTTTGCTTTCTACTTGATACACAGCAGCGCCTACATTCACACAATGCCGCTTGAAGAGCTAATAGAACGCGTTGAACGGGCCACGCCAGACGCTAAACTAAGGTATGTGGTGACATGCGGAGCAGCGTGCAGCTACTGCCTTACAGGGCTGAACGGCTTGACGGGTCGTATCTGCGGACATTTGCTGTTGAGTTGAAAGATCAGCTTGCTCAGACGCTCACTACGTTTGTCACATCGATTCTGGTAGGGCCGCGAGCGCACCATGACGCGGCAGAGCCATCTCTTCGCCAGATAATTGACGTGTTGCAACAAGTGATGTGCGCACACGATGCAGAGAAACTTGCGATAGCTCTGCTGGAAGTCTATGAAGAAAGGAAGTCGCTTAAACAACCTACGTTCTATAAATGACACCGGTGATAAGAGTCAACGTAATTTTGCAATTATTCCTGGCGCGGCTGATAGCCGAGCCGTCCGCGTGTCATAATGAGAATTAGCAGTGCTGGCACCCCAAAGGCGATAAGGTTGGCCAAGTCCAGGGTCGTCTCATTCACGGGGCGAAACAGTGGTATCCACACAACTATCGGGGTATTGATGCTGGTGTGCAGCACGCTGGCGATGAAGACGCTTCCTTGAGTGTGGTTGAAAACCCACGTAATGATTATTGCGATTGCTATGATCATCATAAGAAAAATGAGAAAGCCCGTAAGGACGGTAGAGAAACTGGTGCCTGGGCCTCCTCCGTGATCCGGCGTCAAGAACCACAACGAATACCAGAATCCCCATAAGACACCAAGAAGCAGCGTACCCCGCAGTGGCCCATAGCGCGGTTGCATACGGGGCAGCGCGAAGCCGCGCCAGCCGATTTCTTCGGGGAGCCCAGTCTGAAGGAAGACGGCGAAAAAAGCCACTGGATAGACCAGCAAGAAGGGGCGAAGACCTTCAAATCTCGCAAGCAAGCCTGGCTGGATGATGATCCCAAGCAGGAGTAGTGCAGGGATGCCGACGAGGATGAACAGATACCATTGCCAACCAGCGCGCCATTGCGTAAGACGGTGCCGCAGGCCACGCAAGCCTGATTTTCCTGCGGTGATACGGGTCATGATGATGGCGGCTAGGGCCGGCCCCGCGTACGCCTTTAAGAAGGTGAACAAGAGCAGTGCAATTCCGCCCCCGTTAGGCAAGAGGCCCCAAACTGAGAGCACGTAGGGGATAGAAATAATCCAGGAGAATGCGTATGCCATGAAAAAGAAGGAGAACAAGGGATGCTTTCGCATCGCCTGTTTCAGGCCTTTTAAAGCTCCTGTTGGTTGACCCAATCTCTCTGAAGGTTCAGTGAAAACTATCCTCTCCGTATTTTCACTCATTTTGGTCTTTGCAGAGCGAAGATTAAAGTTATGAGATTCCGTTGCACTACAAGCCGACCCACAAAGGTAGTTTTCACGAGCATTCTTTATCCACCGGCCCGCAACCCCCGGTCAGAACACATAGGGAATGAGTATTTTTCCCCTCCTACTCGGTGCTAATCACATGGACCGCATGACATATTTCATGTGTGGTTTTTTCTGATAGATATTGGCGTTAAAATTGCCGTTATTCCTAGCGGCGAGTGCCAAACAAGCTTCAAAGGGTAAATGGCCGCCTAGCTAATCTCTGATATAACGCGGGCGGCGGTACTCTTCGCAGTACGAAACGTGCTCTCTGTCGCCTCGCAGCCTACAATACGCGTACTTTTCGCACCTTTGACAGTTCATCACGCTTGCATTTCGTGCAAGGAGTTTAAAGAAGCATATCCGCGCAGGGGGAAACTAACCGCAGCGTTTATCGTGCCTCATAACACGTTTGTAAGCGTCAATGACGTTTACCTGAAGTACTGATAGTCAATACCTTAGTGATAAAGAACAACAACACCAGCACAACCCGCAAGAGGAGAAGAGAATGATCTTTCACATCAACCGCATGACATTCAAGTCCGATCTCAGCGAGGAGCAGCGCCGAGCAGGTCTCGACCTGCTTCGCCAGGCGGGGGAAGCCAA
>Ga0224515_1000156_pt1 | contig 13130 bp, 8 predicted proteins | sample IRFST25metaG_FD_179880 | JGI IMG/M metagenome (GOLD analysis project Ga0224515, IMG submission 179880) | Peat soil microbial communities from Stordalen Mire, Sweden - IR.F.S.T-25 | ecosystem: Environmental > Terrestrial > Soil > Wetlands > Peat | place: Sweden: Norrbotten County, Stordalen Mire...
CCGCCGAGACGCACCGAGCCCACATCATGCAGAAGCTGCGCCTGGGCACGCGCGCAGAGCTCGTTCGCTACGCGCTGGAGCGAGGATTGCTCGACGCCGCGCGACGCGGCGAAGACGAGTCCGAGTGAGCCGCGAAAAGTCCGCCCCCTACGCGGGCATGACGACTTTCCGCGGAATTCTTGAAGGAAAGCCGTAGTGAACCGCAGCCGCGCATGTCGGCTGCGGCGGCAGTCAGGCGATTTTGCCCTGCGGATTTTCCCTATCGCCAATCGGTAGCGCTGACGATGGACGCGCTCGCTGCGGAAGAGACAATGCGCGCGTGGACAGTTACGGAGTCGTCTGGCAGCAGAACAATCGTCCGCCACTGGCAGGGAAGCTCGAGCTCGATCGATCACGGCTGCAGCTCGAGGGCAACGATCACAGCGAGCTTGCCCTCTACACTCTTCCCTATCGCGACCTGGCCGGCGTTCGCGTAGGGCGGGAACGCGGCGACCGGCTCGACGGCCGGCCGACGCTTCTGCTCGAACGCTCCAACGGTGACACGCTCCGTATCGCCTCGCTGACTCAGGCCGGAATCGTGCGCGAGATCGCCGAGCGACTGGCGACCCTGGAAACCGGGCCACGCGTCGCCTGACGCGTCGATAGCGGTAAGTCCGGGGTGGTATTGCGGCGAAAAACCAGTCACTATGGGCTGGATCGATCGACACCGAACGAGCCGGAGAGTGACACGTGCGTTGCCTTGGACTACATGGATTGGGATTGATTGCCGCGGTAGTGGCAGTCGGAGCGCTGGGCGCCTCCGCCGCGATGCCTGCGCAGACGACACGGCCGCACGCCCACTACACCTTCTACATCTACAAGGCCAAGGTTGGCGTCAAGGGCGGCACGAATCTGAGTAACGCCTACAGCAGCACGGGCTCCACAGGCGACGTCAAGCACGAGAGCTCGACGAGCTCTTTCAGCATCGACGCGAATATCCCCTCGCTGATTTTCTACACGGGCAAGCCCCCGAGCGGCGCGGCGCACACATCGGAGAGCGGCGCCGCGACCACCATCAACGGGACCTGGACCGACCAGGGCGAAAAGTGGCTGGATCCCGGGCACGGCACGTTGGAGCCTTTCACCTGCAGCGGCAAGGTCGCCTCGACCGCCCCTCCGGGAAACATGAGCCTCACGACGACGCGAGGCTCCTCAAAATACACGGTCAACCTCCGGATACAGACGGTGCAGATGACCAACAATCCGCCGGACGCCTGCCCTAATGATTCGCGCGCGCCGTCGCTGGGAGGGATCGAGTCTGATGTTTACAGGACCCAGTTCTCGATCCCGAAGAGCAAGCTCGGTAAGAAGAAGTTCGCCGTGAATTTCAGCGGCCCGCTCGCCAAGTACCGCTCGTACCTCTCCGTTGTCTGCAGCGGTAACGAGAGCGGCTGCAGCTACAACATGGCCTGGCACGGCAACGTGCACTTCACCCGCACGCGCATGCTCAAGGTCGCGTACTGACGACATTTCCTGCCGCCGCAGCCGACATGCGCGGCCGCGGTTCACGAAACGCCGTCCTCAACCTCTACACAGCGAACACTGACCACGAGCGCGGCCAGCCGAGTGCGCAACTAGGAGCAGACAAGGCACCAGCGCCGCAGGCGCTGTGACTCGTACGCCAGATTTCGCCGACGAAAATCGAAGATTCTCGTCGGTTGCTACCAGCCCTTGAGCGGTGGGCCCTCGCTTACCGGCTCGACGCGGATGCGGGCGTCCACCGGGAGATAGCCCTCGGGCAGCGCGAACAGCGGGTTGAGATCGAGCTCGACAATCTCCGGCCGGTCGATGGAAAGCTTCGAGAGGCGGAGCATGAGGTCGGTCAGCGCGCCACGATCAGCCGCCGGCGCGCCGCGGAAACCGGCAACCAGGCGATCGGTGCGGTCGCTCGAGACCAGCTCTTCGGCGTCGCGGGTGGTGATCGGGGCGATCCTGTAGGTCGTACCGGCGATCAGCTCGGCGAATACGCCACCGGGCCCGAGCCCGACCAGCGGCCCGAACAACGTATCCTCGACGACACCGGCGAGAAGCTCGATCTTCCCGTCCACCTGCTGCTGGATCAAAGCCGGAAGGCCGATCCTCTCGAGCGTCTGCTCGAGCTCCTCGTCATCCGAGATACCCAGCGCAACCAGCCCCTTGTCGCTCTTGTGCAACCCGGCCTCAGCGGCCTTGACGACGACCGGATAGCCGAACTCGTTTGCGGTCTTCAGCGCTTCCTCGCGGCTTGTGGCAACGTGCTGCTTGACGAAGGGGATGCCGTAAGCGCCGAGTAGTTGCTCGATCTCGTCGGCATGCAGCCAGCCGTCGTCGTCGCGAGCGAGCGCTCTGTTGATGACCGCTGCGCCGGTCTCGAAGTCGATGCCCTCGAGCTCCGGCACGGTACCGAGTGGGCGCCGCAGCCACTGTCCGCGCTTGGCCGCGTGCCCGATCGCATGCGCGGCCGACTCGGGGAAGTTGAAGGAGACCGAGAGCGACCCGAAGACCCGCTCGGGGCTACCGGCGAAGACCGGGACGATCGGCTTGGTCGGCTTGTCCTCGGCCAGCACCTGCTCGATTGACTCGACGATCCGCTCGGTCGAGGCGCTGACCATCGGGATCGAAAGCACGATCAGAGCGTCGACGCGGGCGTCGGCCAGCACGATCCGGATCGCCTCGGTGAAGACCTCTCCGGTCGCCGTCCCGAGCATGTCGATCGGGTTGTGGACGGTGGCCTCCTTGGCAAGCAGCTTGCGTAGCTTCTGCTGGCTCTCCTCGGTCAGCTCGGGCAGAGTCAGACCGACCGCCTCGCAGGCGTCGGCGCAGATCACGGCCAAGCCGCCGGCGTTGGTCACGACCGCCACTCTGTTGCCGCTGGGGAGCGGCTGACCGGCGATCAGGCGGGCGGTCTCGAGCAGCTCCGCGAAGGTCTCGGCGCGGATCACGCCGGCCTGGTGGAAGAGCGCCGCCGTCGCCGTCTCGGAGCTGGCGAGTGCCGCGGTATGCGAGCTGGCCGCGCGCTTACCGGAGGTGGATCGCCCGCTCTTGAGAGCCAGAATCGGCTTTTGCCGAGCCACGCGACGAGCGATACGGGCGAATTTCTTCGGATTACCGAACGACTCCAGGTAGAGCAGGATGAGGTCGGTCGTCTCGTCGTCTTCCCACCATTCGAGCAGGTCGTTGGGCGAGACGTCGGCCGTGTTACCGACCGAGACGAAGGCCGAGACTCCGAGCCCGCGAGCGCGCGCCGCGTCGAGCAGTGCGACGCCGAGAGCTCCGCTCTGCGAGGAGAGCGCCAGCCTTCCGAAGGGAGGCTCGACGGCGCCGATGGTGGCGTTGAGCCGCGGTTCGGCGGAGGCGATGCCGAGGATGTTCGGACCGAGCAGCCGGCCGCCGTGCATGCGCACCAGCGCCAGCAGCTCTTCTTGTAGGTCCTGTCCTTCGACGCCGACCTCGGCGAAGCCGGCGGAGATCACGGCAATGGCGCGGATCCCCTTCTGTAACGCATCGTCAACCACGTCGAGCACAACCCGTGCCGGCGTACAGATGATGGCAAGGTCGATCGAGTCGTCGATCTCGTCTACCGAGCTGTAGGCGCGCACGCCGGCGACCGGGGTGGCGGATGAGTTCACCGGGTAGACAACGCCTTTGAAGCCAGCATGCAGGATGTTCCGGAAGAGATCGCCGCCGACCGAACCCTCCCGCGCCGAGGCACCGATGATGGCCACGCTGCGAGGAAGGAAGAAGGGACGAAGCGAGGCAGTGACGGCCTCGTGATCGCGGGCGCCGACCAACTCCAGCAGGTGCTCGGTCGGTGCGAGCGAGATCTCCATCTCGACGATGCCGCTGTCGAGCTCACGGTGGAGGCTGAAGCCGCTCAGGGAAAGCATCTCGAGCGCCTTCATGTTGTCGGCCTTGACCAGGGCGACGAAGCTGCGAATGCCGACCGCCGAGGCTCGCGCGACAAGCTGATTGAAGACCTGCGTACCGAGACCGTGACCCTGAAGGTGATCGGCGACGACGAAGGAGACCTCGGCTCGGTCGCGCTGGCGCAGGCGGTCGTAGCTGCCGAGAGCGACGACCTCTTCGCCCTCCGCTCCCGCGCGAGTGGCGATCAGCGCGCCTTGCTCGAGCCAGTCGCAGTCGACCATTCCCTCGAGCAGCGAGGCGTCGATCGTGGCGGCGCCGTGGAAGCGCTGCGTGTAGCTCTCGGGCGAGAGGTTGCGAAGGAACTCGACGACCTGGTTGACCTCTTCCGCTAGAGGGGACCTCAGCCGGACGGTGCTGCCGTCGCGGAGGATGACGTCGGTTGGGCCCGAGAGCAGCTCGCGCGCTCGTGCCCTTTCGTTCTGCTCGCTCTCGGAATCGGGCTGCGCCTCGGGCGAGGAGATGGCGCTATCGGCGCTCTCTGACATCTATCGCTCCTTCTTCTCTCTTCAGTTCTCGCAAATCTTTCCGGTCGCGCCGGCGAGATAAGAGGTCACCTGCGCAGTCTCCGGAAGGGCAACTCTCTCCGTGCTTACCTCAGTCTATGCGCGAGCGAGAGCCACTTCATGGTACCTGCGCCGAGGTTGTCGTTTCGACTCATGGAGATCGCCGCCGGCCGAAGCGTTGAGCAGGGCCGGCGGCGATTTGAAGGCGAGACTCGTCTCGTGACTGTTTAAGGCTTGGCCTGCGCCTGCTGCTGGATCTTGGCCAGTACGCTCGGATCGGCGAGAGTCGTGGTGTCACCCAGCTCGCGATTCTCGGCCACGTCGCGCAGGAGGCGGCGCATGATCTTGCCACTTCTGGTCTTCGGCAGCTCGGCGGTGATGACGACGCTCGAAGGCCTCGCGATCGGGCCGATCTTCTTGCCGACGTGCATGCGCAGCTCCTTGACGATCTCGTCCGAGCCTTCCTTGCCGCCCTTGAGCGTGACGAAGGCGACGATGGCCTGGCCGGTGACGGGATCGGCGCGACCGCAGACCGCGGCCTCGGCGACGAGCGGGTGGGCGACCAGAGCGCTCTCGATCTCGATCGTCGAGAGGCGGTGACCGGAGACGTTCATCACGTCGTCGACACGGCCCATCAGCCAGAAGTCGCCGTCCTCGTCGATGCGGGCGCCGTCGCCGGCGGCGTAGTTGCCCGGGAACAGCGACCAGTAGTTGGAGAGGAAACGGTCGGGATCGTTGTAGATACCGCGCAGCATCGCCGGCCAGGGCTTGCGCAGCACCAGGTAGCCGCCGCCACCGGGCCCGATCTCATTCGACGACTCGTCGTAGACAGCCGCGTCCACGCCTGGGAAGGGCCTGCTCGCCGAGCCCGGCTTGAGCGTCGTGATGCCCGGAAGCGGAGTGATCAGGATCATTCCGGTCTCGGTCTGCCACCAGGTATCGACGACCGGCGCCTTGTCGCCGCCGATGTGCTCGCGGTACCAGATCCAGGCCTCGGGGTTGATCGGCTCGCCGACCGTGCCGAGCAGCCTGATCTTGGAGAGATCATGCTTCTGTGCGTACTCCGGGCCCCACTTCATGTGCGAGCGGATCGCGGTCGGAGCCGTGTAGAGAATGGTCACGCCGTAGCGCTCACAAATGTCCCACCAGCGGTCCTTGTCGGGGAAGTCGGGCGTTCCCTCGAAGATCACCGATGTGGCCTGGTTGGCCAGCGGCCCGTAGACGATGTAGGAGTGCCCGGTGATCCAGCCGATGTCGGCGGTGCAGAAGTAGACGTCGGTCTCGGGCTTGAGATCGAAGATGTAGTTGTGAGTCGTCGCGACGCCGGTCAGGTAGCCGGCGGTGGTGTGGATGATTCCCTTCGGCTTGGCCGTTGTGCCGCTGGTGTACATGAGGAAGAGCAGATCCTCGGAGTCCATCGGCTCGCAGGGACAGTCGGCCGGGTCGCTGGAGGCATCCTTGCCCAGATCGTCGTAACGGATGTCGCGGCCCTCCGTCCAGGCCACGTCGCCGCCCGAGTGCGCGACGACGAGCATCTTCTTGACACTCGGCGTGTTGAGGACCGCCTCGTCGGCGATCTTCTTCAGCCCGAGCGGCTTGCCGCGGCGGTAGCCCTCGTCCTGAGTGATCATGATCTCGGCCTCGAAATCGTTGGCGCGGTCGGCCAGCGACTCGGCCGAGAAGCCGCCGAAGATGACGCAGTGCGGTGCGCCGAGGCGCGCGCAGGCGAGCATCGCGACGGGCAGCTCGGGAATCATCCCGAGGTAGATCGCGACGTGCGTTCCCTTCTTCACGCCGATCGACTTGAGCACGTTGGCGAAGCGAACGACGTCGCTTTGCAGGTCGGAATAGGTGATCGTGCGCCGCGTGTCGGCCAACTCGCCTTCCCAGTAGAAGGCGACCTTGTCGCCCGCGCCCGACTCGACGTGGCGGTCGACGCAGTTGTAACAGACGTTGAGCTTGCCGTTCAGATACCACTTGGCGTAGGGCAGCTCCCACTCGTAGAGCTTGTCGAAGGGCTGGAACCAGGAGATGCGCTCGCGCCCTTCTGTCTCCCAGAACTCCTCGAAGTCGCGCTCGTAGACATCGGCCTTGACGTTGGCCTGAGCCGCAAATTCGGGCGAGGGCGGATAGCGCCGCTCTTCCAGAAACATCGTGTGGATGGCGTGCTCGCCCTGCTCACTGCTGCCCATGCTCGACCTCCTGGAGTTCAATCCCGACGAGTGTCCAACGTCATCTCGGTCGACGAGGCCGGCTCCGACCGATCGATATCGATCACCGTGCGGGCTCGCGCGTCAACAAAAATGACCTTGCGATACGGCGGGAAGGCTATCACCCGCAAACGGGAACACGTGGGCAACGGTCACGCCCGAGCGCAGCTTCGATCAGATCCGATCGCCAAGCCCAAAACACTGACTCGAAGGAAGTTGAGCGATCGCCGACTCGAGTGCTGTTCAGCGCGTCTGGACGCCCTCGACAAATACACGCTGGATCGTGGCGGCCGTCTCCTCGACCCCCGTCTTGTGCTCCGCGGCGAGACGGATGCTGACCACGATCAGACCCCCGAGTAGCTCGAGCAACGACATGGCGTCGATATCCGTCCGGATGACGCCCTCGGCCTGGCCCCGCTCGATCACGCGGAGGAGGGGGTCGACAACCGTGCGCTTGCTAGCGGCGGGATCGAGCGATACCTGGGCCTCGAGCAGAACGATGTAGCGGTCGCCGACGACGGCGATCGTGCGGATCGCGCGGGCGAGTGCCTCGAGCGGGGGCACGCTCTCAAGCTTTGCTTCAGCCAGCCGATCACCAGCCTCGGTGAGCCCCATCTTCGTCAACGCCTCGAGCAGCGCCTCCCGGGTTGGAAAGTGCCGGTAAAGGGTCGAACGGCCGACGCCCGCGGCGGAAGCGACCTCGGTCATGCTGCCGGCCTCACCGCGCAGAGCGAGCACGTGGGAGGCGGCCTCGAGAATCGTCGCAACGGTTTGTTCGCTTACACCCATCTCTGAAGTATAGGACAATTATGTCCCATCTTGACACATTACTGTCCCACATCTATGCTGGAAAAAGACGGGGCACGAATGTCCCACTTTTTCCCTCACGTTAGGAGCGCGCTCTGTTCGAAAGACTCGGAAAATACGTTGTCGCCCACCCGTGGCGCGTAATAGCACTCTGGGTAGTAGCAATCGCGGTGATCGTACCGATTGCGCCGAAACTATCCGAGGTCACCAGCGCCAATCAAGGCAGTTTCGTTCCCGGCAAGTACGAATCGGCGAAGGCCAATGTGGTCGCGATAAAGCATTTCGCGGCAGGGTCGGGCGCAACCGCGATGTTCATCGTCCGCCGCACCGACCGAGCCAAGCTCACCACTGCCGATCGAGCCCGCGTCGAGAAACTCGTTCGCGACCTCAAGAGCGCGTCCATTCAGCGCGTCACCGCTGTAGCGACCAGCAACCAGCAGCTCTCACCGAACAAGCGCGCGCAGCTCGTCTCGATCTCCTTCAAGGGCGTCGCCGACGAGAAACCCGTTCAGGCCGCCGTCAAGACTCTGCGCCTGAAGGCGCGAGCGTCGCTCGTAGGCAGCAACCTGTCGACGCTGCTGACGGGCGAAGCTGCGATCCAGACCGACACCATAGACTCGGCCAAGTCGGCGCTGACGATCGTCAGCATTGCCACGATCTTGCTGATCATCATCCTGCTCGGCGCGGTCTTCCGCGGTCCGCTGGCGGCGCTGATGCCCGTCATCGCCATCGCCGGGATCTACGAGCTGACGACGGCGCTGCTCGCCTCGCTGGCCAAGGTGGTCGGCTTTACGCTCGATGACAATCTGACGACGATGCTCGTCGTCGTCCTGTTCGGGATAGGCACCGACTATGTGCTCTTCCTGCTCTTCCGCTACCGGGAGCGGTTGCGCGCCGGCGACGACTACAAGACGGCGATTACCTTCGCGATTGCCCGGGTCGGGCAGGCGATCACCTCCTCGGCGCTGGTCGTCGTGTCCGCCTTCCTTGCGCTTCTACTCTCGTCACTCGGCTCGATGCGCAACATGGCACCGGGCTTCATTATCGCCGTCTCCCTGATGCTGCTGGCGGCGCTGACGCTGATCCCAGCTCTGCTTTCCCTGCTGGGCACGCATGCCTTCTGGCCCTCGAAGAGCTGGAAGAAGGAGCCGGACGCGAAGAGGGCGCGTCGGGTCGGCGAGTTCATCGGCCGCCACCCCGGGCGGATGGTGCTGATTGTCGCACCGCTTCTGATCGCGCTCGCGGCAGGCGCCCTGTTCTTCACTGCCGACTACAACATCTCCAACCAGCTCCCCACGAACACCGAGTCGGCGAAGGGCTTCACGGCGCTCAAACAATCGTTCCCGGCGGGCGCTCTGAACCCGACGCTGGTCTACGTCGTCGGTGCCAAGGCCACGGATAAGGCCGAACTGAGCCGAATCGCCAAGCGATTGAGCGCGGTCAAGGGTGTCGCGAGAGTCACCCCGGCGCAGCCGAGCAAAGATGGCCAAGCGGCCGTCATCTCGGTCGAGTTGAAGACGAGCCCTTACGACAACTCCGCGCTCGATCTGGCGGCCGGACCGCTACGACGCGCAGCGCACGCGGGTGAGAAGGCAGGGACGGTGCTCGTCGGTGGCCAGACCTCGGTCTTTGCCGATGTGCGCTCGGCGCTCAACCGCGACTACAGCGTCGTCTTCCCGGTCGCGGCCTTGATGATCGCGCTGATCCTCGGCATCGTGCTGCGCAGCTTGATCGCGCCGATATTGCTGCTGATCGCCGTCGCGCTCGGTTTCGTGGCGACTCTGGGCGCCTCGGTTGGTGTTTTCCAGGGAATCGAAGGCAACGTCGGCGTCAGCTTCTTCCTGCCGCTGATGGTCTATCTGTTCGTCATCGCGATGGGCACCGACTACAACATCCTGATGACGACGCGCCTGCGCGAAGAGGCGCGTGAGGGCAACAACCCGCGAAAGTCGGCCGCGCTCGCAGTCGAGCACGCCGCACCGACGGTCATGGCGGCGGGCACGATCCTCGCCGGCACCTTCGCCTCGCTGATGCTCGGCGGTATCGGACTGCTCTCTCAAATGGGCTTCACCATCGCGATCGGAATCGTGATCGTCTCCTTCGTGATGGCGGCGCTGCTGATACCGAGCATCGCGGCGCTACTCGGGCACATGATCTGGTGGCCTGGCCACTCCGACACGAGCGCGGAGCTGACAGCGAAAAGCGAGCGAAAGCCAAAGTCGGCGCTCCAGCCGAAGCCGCTGCCTGAAGAATCTGCGTAGCTGGGCGAGCGCTCGCCCGGAGGAGAGAGGGATTCAGCGCGGCAGTACGCCAGCCGCCGCGACCGACATGGCGGGCGCGGCTCACAGATGCCATCCCCCGGCTTCTCCACTCCGAACACTTAACCCATCCACGGCCAGCCGAGTGCGCTTCTAAGAGCAGACGAGGCACTCGCACCGTAGGCGCGGTGACTCGTACACAGAGGTAATACCGCGAAAAGTCCTCGCCGGCCTTGCCGGCGGACTTTTCGCGGAGAAGTGGCGGAGGCCGGAATTGAACCGGCGACCTACGGGTTATGAGTCCGTCGCTCTAACCAGCTGAGCTACTCCGCCTTTGGGCCATTAGCGTAGTACGCGAACGCAACTTAGATGCGGTTTCAACGTGAGCCTGCGCGTCTCGCTCTCGAGCGACTCACTTGCAACGTTTCCCCTCCGCGCTGGATGGCCATAAGATGAGCGGGATGGAGATGCGAGTTCTCGGTCGAACCGGAGTGCGAGTCAGTCCGCTCTGCCTCGGCACAATGATGTTCGGCGCCTGGGGAAACCCCGACCACGACGAGTCGATCAGGGTAATCCACCGCGCGCTGGACGCGGGCATCAACTTCGTCGACAGCGCCGACGTCTACTCGCGCGGCGAGTCGGAGGAGATCGTCGGCAAGGCGCTGGCCGGCGGCCGGCGCGACAACGTCGTCCTGGCCACCAAGGTGCACGGAGAGATGAGCGACGACCCGAACGAGCGGGGCAACTCGAGGCGCTGGATCATGCGCGAGGTCGAGGCGAGCCTGCGCCGCCTCGGCACCGACTGGATCGACCTCTACCAGATTCACCGTCCCGACTCCTCCTGCGCGATCGAGGAGACGCTGAGCGCCCTGACCGATCTCGTGCGCGCCGGCAAGATCCGCTATTTCGGCAGCTCGACCTTCCCGGCGCACGAGATCGTCGAGGCGCAGTGGGCCTCCGAGAAGAGAGGGCTCGAGCGCTTCGTTTGCGAGCAACCGCCTTACTCGCTCCTGGTGCGTGGAATCGAGGAGGACGTACTGCCCGTATGCGAACAGTACGGAGTCGGCGTGATCCCTTGGAGCCCGCTGGCGGGAGGCTGGCTCTCGGGCCGTTACCGAAAGAACGCCGAGCTACCGACCTCCAGCCGCGGAAAGCGGATCGCGGAGCGCTACGACATGTCGCTGCCCGTCAACCAGGCCAAGCTCGAAGCCGCGGACGGGCTCGCCGCACTCGCCGAGGAGGCTGGGCTCTCGCTCGTTCAGATGGCGCTTGCCTTCGTGCTCGAGCATCCCGCCGTGACGGCGGCGATCATCGGGCCGCGTACGCTGGAGCAACTCGAAGGACAACTTGACGCCGACGACGTCAAGCTCGACCGGGAACTGCTCGATCGAATCGACGAGATCGTCCCGCCCGGCACGACGTTCAATCCGATCGATCGAGGTTGGCAACCGCCATCGTTAGCCTCGGCCGAATTGCGCCGGCGAAGTCTTTCCTGATTGCGCAAGCCCCGGGCTGTCAGTGCATCGGCGTCAGCGAAAGCAGGCGCAGGCTGAAGTCCTCGCGATACTGGACGCGGCCGATCCACATCTCGCGACTCGTGCGGCTGCGTAGCGTGACGCGAAGCGGAAGGCCGTTTGAGGCGTCGAGCCACCAATCAACCCATTCGTTGCCGCTGTCGCGACTGCGAATGGTCAGATCGGTGCTGGCGCGGATTGCGGGAACGCGCTGTAGGCCGATCTCCATCGTGGAGCGGCCGAGAACGCGCGTCGTGCCGACCTCGAGATTCCGATCCGACCGACAAGTGAAGGGCTTGGCCGCAGTGGCAGTCGGTTTCTTGGGAATGAGGAGTCTCCCCGAGCATCGGTAGACCGCGCGATCTCCCTGCCCGAAGAAGGTGTGCCGCTCATCCGAGATGCGAAGCTCGATTCCGGCCGCCGTCGAGCAGAAGGTCCAGCTCGTCGAGCGCCCTTCGAGCGCGGCCCAGCGGTACTGCATTCCGCAGGGCACCTTGGCTGCCGTGATGCTCGTTTTGGCCGGATAGGCGTGCGTCGCGCCGCCGAGAGCGCTGATCGACTCGCTGCCCTTGGTGGCGTAAACGTAGACGCCGTTCAGACCTCCTGACGGATGATCGCTTGCCCGATAGCGGCGCAGCGCCTCCGAGATCGGCGCGGCCTGGCTCGAGTCGTGAAGGAAGAACCCTCCCGCCCAGGCGGCGGCGATCAGAAAGGCAATCCCAAACAACGTCAAGCCAATCGTCACTCGTCGACTCGGGCGCCTGATGCGCTTCATCCCCGGCACGATAAACCCTCTGCCCGGTCGACGAGCTCGGTTTGGAGACGGTGGCACGTTGCGACGATCGGCGTCGGCAAGCTACTCTCGGTGTTCGTTTTGGAGAACGATCGATGACACAAGAGATCAGCTCTGTTGACAGGCCGCGCGTCGGCCCTTCTTTTCTTCCCGTCCAGGAACGCCTGAAGACGTGGAAGGAGTTCACCACCCTTCCGCCCGAGCAGGTGCTGCGCGAGCAGGCCGGACGCTGCATCGATTGCGGCATTCCTTACTGCCATGCGATCGGCTGCCCGGTCGAGAACCTGATCCCCGAATGGAACCTTCTGGTCGAAAGTGGTGACTGGCAGGAGGCCTTCACGCGCCTAGACGCGACCAACAACCTGCCGGAGATAACCGGCCGCATCTGCCCCGCCCCCTGCGAGGCGGCCTGCACGCTGGCCGTCAACACCGACGCCGTCACGATCGAGCAGATCGAGCTGGCGATCATCGAGCGCGCCTGGGCTTCGGGCTGGGTCGTTCCGCTCCCTCCCGAGCACGAGAGTGGACGCAGCGTGGCAGTGGTGGGAAGCGGGCCGGCCGGGATCGCCGCGGCGCAGCAGCTTCGCCGCGCCAGGCACAGGGTGACGTTGCTCGAGCGCTCACCACAGCTGGGCGGGCTACTGCGCTACGGAATCCCCGACTTCAAGCTCGAAAAGAGCGTTATCGACCGGAGACTGGAGCAGTTGGCGGCCGAGGGCGTCGAGTTTCGCGCCGGCGTAGCGGTGGGGGAAGACCTTCCCGCCGACGAGCTTCTCGGCCAGTTCGACGCCGTCCTGCTAGCGCTCGGCGCCGGCCAGCCGCGCGACCTGCCCGTGCCCGGAAGGGAGCTGGGCGGAATTCACTTTGCGATGGACTTCCTCGTACCGGCGAACCGCTTCATGGCAGGCGAGATCGACGCGAATGGAGTCATCTCGGCGGAGGGCAAGTCCGTGCTGGTGATCGGCGGCGGCGATACCGGCTCGGATTGCGTTGGCACCGCCAATCGGCTCGGCGCCAGTTCGGTGCGTCAGATCGAGATCCTGGCCAAGCCGCAGGAGTGGACCGAGCCCGGTAACCCCAACTGGCCCTACTGGCCGAAT
>Ga0224515_1000161_pt1 | contig 12571 bp, 9 predicted proteins | sample IRFST25metaG_FD_179880 | JGI IMG/M metagenome (GOLD analysis project Ga0224515, IMG submission 179880) | Peat soil microbial communities from Stordalen Mire, Sweden - IR.F.S.T-25 | ecosystem: Environmental > Terrestrial > Soil > Wetlands > Peat | place: Sweden: Norrbotten County, Stordalen Mire...
AATTGCGGAAAGCCCAGCGACTGATTTCCACCGGGACCATTTGTGGCGTAGAGCCGATTCCACCACAGCGGAGGCAGGGTCGGCACGTCTGACCTGGTACTCTCGTACGAGCCCGCGAACCGAGCAAACACTGGCCTGCGATTCAAGTAGGACGCGAGCTCGACGCCCCAGGAGCGGCTTCTAGTCAGGTTCATGGCTTCCATTTGATTGCCAAGCTGCTCGAATTCGATGCGATCGTCGATCACGGTGTAGAAACCATTGAGGGCCACGTCTAGGGTTTCTTTTGCCCGGTAACCAAACTGCAACTCGGCGGTCTTCGCCCTTTGATTCTTGAGCCGGCTGTTTCCCAGAACTCCGCCATCAAAGCGCAGCGGCACGGCGTAGAGTTGCACGGGCGTGGGCGGCACGAAAGAGGTTCCGTACAGGCCCTTCACATACAGACTCGGTAGCGGCTGGAGCACGACTGCGAGGCGCGGGTTGAATGAATTGCCGAATCTGTCGTTCCAGTCGTAGCGCATGCCACCGGTAATCCCGACCTTCTTCTGGGGACGGACAATGACTTGGGCGAAAACCCCGGTGTTGCCGTATTGGAGGGAATGACCGGGAGCAAAGAGAATTTGGTTTCCACCGTTCTGTGCATTTCCCGTTTGCCGGACTACTTGGTAGGCGGTATCTCCAGTGTCGGAGGTGGACATGTAGTCAGCGCCCAAGAGGGCTGAATGGTCTTTGTAGTGATAGGACAATTCGGATCCCACCTGATATGTGCGGTCCATTCGTTCGCGCCGGTATGTATACAGGGGATCGCCAGTGTCCAGCGTCTGATCGGGGAGATCCTGCGTGACGGTATAGGTTCCAAACGTGTGCAAGAGCAGGGCATCATTGAGGAAGGAGAGGTTGTGGTCGGCCCCCGCAATGTTGTTGGAGCGTACGATGCGGTTGTCGTGGCTCAGAATGCTGAGGTCTGAGAACTCGGCCATCGCATCAATGCGCTGAAAATGGTACTGCGTGGCTAGATTGCCGAGCCTCCCGAGATCAAAGACGCCCTTGCCCACGAAGCTGGTGGGACGGTTCAGATCGCCATGGCTTGATTGCCCTGCGTAGGCTTGCTGATTGGGCGAGCCATTAGGAACTTGCAGCCCAGAGCGGTCGAATTGGTCGTGTCGTGCTGAGACCATAATATAGGAAAGCCGCTTGTCGCCGACGGCCACGCTGCCCAGGACATGCCCGCTTCCCCCGAGATTGGTACGGATTGCACCGGCCTCTGCGCCGGTTTCGGCGTAGGTTCCCTTTTCTTTCGGTTTCTTGGTTACGATGTTGATGACCCCCAAAAAGGCGTTTGCGCCGTAGAGGGCCGAACCGGCGCCGCGTATGACCTCGATGGACTCGACCGCTTCAATCGGGATCAGCTCTGGCCCGAGAAACGTGCCGCCCGTGCTGTAGTCGGTCACCGGGTGTCCGTCAACCATGACTTTGACAATGCGGCTCCATGAATTGGGGCCGGCATTGATTCCGCGCACCGCGATGTTTGATGTCACGCCATCGTCGACAATGTAGAAGCCGGGGACGTCTCGCAGGGCTTCGGCCACGCTGCGAACGCCAAGCGCCTCAATCATGCTGCGCGTGATGACGGTCACGATGGACGGCGCCTCGCTCTGCTTCATGAGGCTCTTGGAGGCCACCGATATGTCGATATTGAGCAGAGCTTCGAGGCTCAGGTCCTCCTGACCTTTGAAAGTCGGTTGCTTCGACACCAGGAGGTCATCTGATGGCTGTATCATTACGTCCATCGGCATCTCCTCGCTGACGTCGGACGTGGGCGGAGGCGCCTCTGCTGGCGGCTCTTCGCTTGACGGCAGTGGTTTCTTGGCTAGCTGCTCTCCGCTTGGCGGCGTTGGTTCCTCCGCCTGCGACTCATCACCCGATGGCGCGGCCGGTGATGCCGCGTCCGGCGAGGGTGCCTGGGCGGCCTCGCCGTCGGGCAACGTCTGGGCGAAGACCTCGCTCAGTCCACCTGTCGCGAACCAGAACAGAGGGAGCAGCCCGGATATCAGCAATTTCTTGCGCAGGCGCGATAGACGACAACGAGCTTCACACAAAGCATGCATCGGGCTTCGTTCTGGCAATCGGTTGTTTGAGGCGGCAACCGCAGCGGCTCTCAAGCGCTTGTGCCATCCCTGCAATCCGGCGGTTGGCCATGCCGCGTCGAAACAAAGCCGAGGCCTCGACCCTTCGAGACGGGCCTGCATGCGGGCGGGCAGGCGATCCACGCCCACGGTCCCACTCTCGGACTTTTCGTGCCACGAACGGAACTGGGACAGCCAGTCGTTGAGCCTGCTTGCGGCCATCGAGTTCCTTCTTTGCACAGTCCAACCGGGTGCTACTCTAAGTACTCGGCACATCGGCACAGGACCTTAGGGCTGGTCAGGCCCTAGTAGCCCTTCTTGGAAATCCGCAGCTGGTTCAGGTTACCGGTTCCGGAACCGGTAACCGGATCCGAATCCGGGACCGGCTGCCGGCGCCGGCCACCGGTACCGCCGCCGTAAACCCGGCCGCCCAACCAGCTACAAACCTACGAGAGGCGGTACGAGCCCTCTGCCCGCAGCACCGCCCTGCTCGCGCTTTCCTGGCTGCGGCGGTGGATCAGCCTGGCTCGCCCGCGATGCGACGCACGGCTGCCAGAAGAAGCTCGGTCTGGAACGGCTTCACGATCCAACCCTTGGCCCCGGCGCGCTTGGCCCGGGCGATGAGATCAGGCGATCCATCCGTGGTCAGCATGACCACAGGCACGGGGGGCCCTGCCGCGTCGCCCCTGATGGTGTCAAGAAACTCGAGCCCGTTCATGCAGGGCATCCTGAGGTCGCACAAGACCATGGCGATTTCTGCATGCCCGCGCAAGGCATCCACACCTTGCTGTCCATCACAGGCCTCGACCGTCTGGTACCCCGCTGACTTCAAAGTCACGGAGACCTGCTGCCGGACCGTGAGGGAGTCGTCGACTATTAGGATGGACTTCTTGCTCATGACATCGCGCCGCAGGTTCTAGAAAAGGACCATGGAGCCCTCCTTAAGGGCTGCCGCTTCTTCGTCCAAAGGGCTTTCCGCGAGTCGAAAACTTGGTGCTATCTCAAGTTCAAGCCAACCTTCCAACACCATGCCATCGATGGCGAAAGAAATCGGAATCCGAGAGGGCCTGAGACTGGAGGCGAGGCGCAACTCCTCCGCCAACGCGCTCTGCGGAACGCCAGGAGCCAGCTTGACCCCGTAGGCCAGCAGCCGGTTGTGAAAGCGGCCGACCGACTGGTTCACGAGCTCGCAGGCCCAGTCAGTCAGGTCGCGCTGCGGCATGGTGGGGGGCAAGGGGTGAAGCCGCGCAAAGACCTTGCTGGGACCCAAGAGTGTAAACGATCCCCAAAGTTCATCGTTGCCAAACCCGCCGAAGGCCGCAATAATCTCGCCGGTGGGTGGCGGCTGCCGTACCCCGGTGAGCCGCTCGAACTGCACCCCCAATTCGGCGAGCAGTTCGGCCGTGCACTGGGCGAGAGTCTCAGCCAGCCGCGCTTCGTTGGAATCACCAGGCATCACGACCTCTTCATGTCCCTTTCGGTGGAAACTCGAACGAGCTCAAGTCCGCTAGGGTTCCTCTATCAGGGCGGCGGACTGCCCACTGCTGCGTTGGCCCCTTCGACAGTGCCTCTTCGGCAGACCAGCGAGATGCTTGAGAAGACGCTCCTGTTCCTCACCGCCAACCGAACCCGCGGAGGGTCTTGGACACGCACTGACGGGACTCCCCAAGCCAGTTCAAGCTCCTCGACCGTTCTGCCGCTGATTCTTGCAGGAAACCCGCGATGAGGACGAGTCTGCGCGCGAAACTGGTTCGAACGATGATCGCGACGCTCATCGTGGTTTCGACGGCAACCTTGCTGGTGGTAGCGGGGATGGGCTACTTCACCTCGCGGAAGACGCTGAAGACCATCGAGGAACACCTGCGCGCCAGCATCGAGCACAAGGGCAGCGGGCTGGTTGTCAACCAAGCCCTAGGCTTGCGCGACCTGGTCATGGACAACGCGTTCGGCGACGTGGCGCGCTTGGTCGAACGGACACTGGAAAAGGACGAACAGCTTGTCTACGGCCTTTTCCTCGATGAGGAGCAGAAGGCGTGGGGCTTCGCCACCCGGCAAGGTTCCGCCAAGGGATCCGACGATTGGAAACAGCTCGCCATCGATGTGAAGGCGAAAAGGAAACCGGGCGTGCAGGTGAGCTACCGCCGTGCCCTGGGACAGAACGTCTTCGAATTCTCGATCCCGGTTGTCGACGACAAGGGTACGCCGCTCGGCACCCTCGCCTACGGCCTATCAGACCGTCCTCTGCAGAAGGCGCTGAGCGAGGCCCGCGCCGATTCCCGGCGCGCCCTCCTACTCACGGTGGGCCTGCTGCTGTTGCTCGGCACCGTGACCATCGTCATGGGTGCGCTGCGCAGCCAGCAATCCGCCGCCCGCATCACCCGCCCGGTGACCGACTTGACCCAAGCGGCGAATGCCCTCGCCGCTGGACACCGCGACACCCGGGTCAACATAACCAGCGGCGACGAACTGGAGATGCTCGGCGGCGCCTTCAACAACATGGTCGCCGAATTGAAGGATTCCTACGAACGGCTCGAGCACATGAACCGCACCCTGGAAATCAAGGTGCAGGAGCGCACCCGCGCGTTGGCGGACCGCAACCGTGACATGCGCTTGGTCTTGGACAATGTCAACCAAGGCTTCCTCACCGTCTCAACCTCGGGTCTGCTGGCGCAGGAACGTTCCGCGATCGTAGACCGCTGGTTTGGTTCGTACCAAGGCGAAACCAAGTTCGTGGACTATATCGCCAAGGCCGACGCGATGTACGCCGCCAGCTTTGGTATGGGCTACGAAGCCTTGATCGAGGACTTTCTTCCGCGGGAATTGTGCATTGAACAGATGCCGGCCCGCCTGCGTCAAGGCGGCCGCGAGTTCCGTTGCTCCTACTTCGCCATCCTGAAGGGTGATCAATTCGACGGTCTGCTCATTGTCATCAACGACGTGACGGTGGAACTGCTACACGCCCGCCAGGAAGCCGAGCGCAAAGAAATCCTCGCGATGTTCGAAGCCCTCACCAGGGATCGCACCGGTTTCCTTTCCTTCATCGATGAGGCCACCGATCTGTTCAGACAGCTGCACGGCGCCGACCTGCCCGTGCAACAGTGGATCCTGCACACCTTGAAGGGCAACGCCGCGCTCATGGGCTTCACCATCGTCTCCAATCTATGTCACCAAGCCGAGGACAATTTGGCCGACCGGTCGACGCCGCTGCCGGCCGAAGCGCTCGCGCCACTGGAACAGCGCTGGGCCACGTTGAATGAGGCCCTGAAGAGCTTCCTGGGCGACAAGGGCCGCAACGTGCTCGAACTTAGTACCAAGGAGGTCGAGAAGCTCGAGGAAGAGATCCGCGCTGGTGCGCCCACCTCCCATATCTTGGATCGCTTGGCCTCGTGGTGGCTGGAGTCGTCCGAAATGCCGCTCAAGCGCTTGAGCCGCTACGCCGTGGCGCTGGCCGGCCGACTAGGCAAAGGCGAGATTGAGGTTGAGATTCAACCCCACGGTGTGCGATTGGCGCCCAAAGCCTGGGCCGGTTTCTGGACTGACTTGGTTCATGTCGTGCGCAATGCGGTTGACCATGGTCTGGAGACGCCCTCTGAACGCGAACAGGCTGGCAAGTCGGGACGGCCCAGGCTGCGCTTCTCGACGGCGGTCAGCAACCGCAGGCTGGTGGTTGAAATCGAGGACTGGGGCCGCGGTGTCAACTGGGACGCGGTGAGGGCCGCCGCGGTCAGGATGGGACTGCCCAGTACCACCGAGGATGACTTGCTTAGCGCGATGTTCGCCTCAGGATTGAGCACCAAGAAAGATGTTACCGCGGTTTCCGGACGCGGCATTGGCCTTTCCGCAATCCGTCAACAGGTGGACGACCTGGGCGGCCAGATCGCAGTCACCACCCAGGCCAGCCAAGGCACCTGTTTCCGCTTCATTTTTCCGCTGCCCGAGGTGGGACCGCGCTTCGGCGTTGAATCCGTGGAAGCCGCAGCATAGGCAGCCCCATGACCCTCCGCCGCAACCGACACCCGCCTCGACCCATCGCATGGCTCTTGCTGGGCCTGGGGCTTCTGCACCCTTCCCACCCGGCGCGATCGGCGATGGCCCAAGGCGCCAAGCCGGCGGTGCATGTTTTTCTCCAGCTCGATGCCAAGTCGAGCGTCGTGGAGAAGACGCTCCAACAGCATCTGCCCCAACTCGGCATTGTCGTGTTCGGGCGCTTTCGGGACTTTGAAGAAGGGTTGACCACCGGCCGTCCCGATGCGGTCCTAAGCATTAGGGCGGTCTTGGAGCAACGGGGGAAGGCGCCGTCCCTGCAGGGGAACCGCGGTGGGCAGAGTGCCGAGCCCTATGTCCTCGCCTCGGTCAACCAGCCCTTGGAAGGCTCATTGGCCGGGAAAACCATTGGCGTCGTCGACCTACTCGGCCGCGATGGCACGCAGACCTTCCTCAATGGCCTGCTCAAGGCGACAGACGTGAAGATCAAGCGGGTGGCAAAGATCGAAGATCTCTTGCCCCTTCTCGAGTTTTCCGCGGCCGACGGAATCGTTCTTCCTCGTTCCATGCTGAGCCGTCTGCTGGAACGGACCCGCCTTGTCATCAAGACCAAGGAACTGCCAGGGGGCCCGGTAGGCCTTCCTGCCGTCGCGGTGTTGAATCCGGCCGTCCGCGACGTCATCGTCAGATGCTTTCAAGAACTCGACGCACCCTCGAAACGCCTCTTGGGCATCGACTCCTGGAGCGTGCAATGACTGCGCCCCGCACCCCTCATTGGAGGTTGGCCGCGTTCTCGACCACCCTGCTCGTGTTCCTCGCAGGCTGCGCGACAACTGGCTATGAGTCGGTCTCACCCACGCCCATGCCTGATTTGCCTCCCATCGTGGATCCGCCTGCACGAAGTGGTGCTCCGACCCTCCTCATCGCCATGCCAAACTCACCGAATTTCGTCGAAGTCCGCAAGAGCTTGGTATCGGAGGTAAGAAAGAACTTCAACATCTACACTCTCGCCGTCGGGCCGGAAAGCACGCCTGCGGACCTCGCCGCAGCCATCGAAGTCGTGAATCCGGTGTGCGTCGTGTTGATGAACAACGCAACCATGAAGCTGTATCGCCAGTACCAGACAGCCCATCCCACCGCCCCCATGCCCCCGGCGGTCCTCTTGATGGCCTCTTTCGTCGAGGAAGTGCAGGCTCGACTTCGGCGCGCCACGGGCATCGCCTATGAGGTCCCCGGTGTCACCGCCTTCGTTCACCTGCGATCGGTGACGAGCGCTCCGATCAACCGCGTGGGGGTCATTTATCGCCCGCCGTTCCGAAAATTCGTAGAACACCAGAAATCCCTCGCGGCCAAGGAACACGTAGAGCTCATCGGCGTCTCTGTGCCCAACGATGTGACAGCAGCCGGGCTGCGTGGAGCTCTTCACGACCTCGCCAACGGCAGCAAAGTCGACGCCATCTGGATGCTCAATGACAATGGCCTAGTACGCGATGCGAAGTTTGTCGACGATGCGTGGCGCACGGAACTGAGCGACGCCAGACTGCCACTCATTGTGGGAGTGTCTAATCTGGTTGAGCCGAGTTCCCCGCTGGGGACTTTGGCGGTTGTGCCAGATCATGAAGCTCTCGGCTTGCAGGCTGCGAATCTCATATTTGACCTCGCGGACAATGACTGGAAGGTGGAAAACCATCCGGTCGAGCTGCCTCTTTCGGTGAAGACCGTGGTGGACGTCAACCTGGTCCGGGCCAGCTTTGGCCTCCGTCCGGATGCCCTCAGCCACATCGACAAAGCCCTAGAGTAGGGGACCTTCAGGGGCCGCCGTCAACCCGGCCGCCCAACCAGCTACGAACCTGCGAGAGGCGGTACTAGGCAGACCTGAGGCTTCGCATCCGCTGGCGGGCGATTTCACCCAACACGCGCACAATCCGCCGCAAGGCCACCTCGCGGCTTTGTCCGACCTCGCGCACGAACGGGCGGATGGTGACCGGGGCAAAGCGGCTGCCCGCCCGGCGCAACCGCTCCAGCAACTCGAAGCTGAACAGGAAGGTTTCGCTTCGCACGCTGGCCAGATCGATCGCATCGAGCCAGCGCCGGTGAAAGACGTAGGTGCCAGCGAAGTTCACGCGCAGGCCGCCCAACCCTTGCACCACCAGACGGAGGGCAAGCGACAGCAGGCGCCGCTGCTCGCCCGAAGGTGGCGTGACGTAGGTGCTGACCACCGTGGTCTCTGGCGTGAGCCAGGGAAGGAAGGCCAGGAGCGATTGCGGCCGGACCTGGCGGTCGGCCGGAAGGTGGGCGATGTATTCGCAACCGGCAGCGGCGTATCCGCTGCGCATGGCCGCGCCCATGCCCAGGTTGCGGGCATGGCGCACGACTCGCACGTCACCCTCGCTGGCGGCCTCGGCCCGGGCCGCGGTGCCATCGTACGAGCCATCGTCGACCACGATGATCTCGTAGCCGGATAGCCACAAGCGACCGACGCGCCGGCAGTCGCGTACGGCGGCCGCGATGGAAGCCTCCTCGTTCCAGGCCAGCAGCACCATGGATAGACTGTGCGGGCTGCGCGGGGCGCGGATCAGCTCAGCCGCCTCGCTGACCTCGGTGACCACGAAATCCGCCCCGGCCGCCTCAAGCCTGGGACCTTCGGCCATGGAGTGCGCGTGCCCGATGGCCACAAGCTCCAACCCAGGCAGGACCCGACGGGCGGCCAGGACCGAGCCCATGTCGGCAACGTGATCGCCAACCAGAAACACGCGCTCGACGCCCGTCGCTTCGGGCGCTGCCAGAATGGTCCGCGCTGGCCCTGCGGCTGGCTTGATCGATGCAGCACCGGTGCGCGCCTGGATGGCAAAGAAGCGCGCCGGATCGATCCCGACCGCGCGCAGGGCAGCCAGCGCAGCGGTGTGATGGTTGTTGGTGTAAAGAGCGACCGGCAGCCCCGACAGGCGCTCCAACAGGGCGCGCGCTCCGGGATGGATCGAACAGGCCGGGGCGCAGCGGGCCTCTTCTTCGTCTATGACCGCCCACAGGCGGGCCGCGAGAGCAGCACCTGCCTCGGCATCACGCGCGCTGAGTTCCGCGCAGGCCGCGTCGATCTCGGCAAATAGGCCCTTGCCATCCAAGCTCATACCGGCAGAGGCCAGGATGGCGCCCACCTCGCGGCGTACGCGCGCGGTGTCCAAGTGAAGGTCCACCAGGACGCCGTCTAGGTCCAGAATGGCGACGGCAGGCGGCCCAGTCATTGTCCGGGCCCGTCCAGATCGCGCGCCAGCACCGGGCCACAATCGAGGGTGCGCAGCCAATACACGCCCGGGGCAATGGGATCGACCAGCGGCGCACCGGGTATGCTTTCGCCAAACCCCAACTGCACCGCCCAATAAGGGAAGTTGCAGCCTGCCTCGGTGTAGAAGTGGATGGTCGTGCCGAAGCGACCGGCATTGACCTCGGTGACCCGCGGCTGGCCGGCCTCATCCTCGGTCATGTCCACGAAGAAGATGCCCCGTGGGGTTCCCGGCAAGGCCCGCACGGCTGCCTCACCCGTGGCACGCACCTGGGGATACGCGATGGTCCGGCTGACCGCAGGGGCGCCGGTGATGCCGCTCGGGCTGACATGCGGGATCACGTACTCCAGCCGCTCGCGCGTCTGCGCCGCGACCAATTGGCCGTCTTGGAAGAGACCGCACCAGGTGAGGTTGCGCCCGGGCAGGAAACGGCTGGCGACAAATCCGCCCCAGCCGCGGTTGTGCTCGACCCAAGCGATGGCGTGCTCGGCTTCGCGGCAGGGCAAGGACGCCACGCCGATGCCGATCCCGGGCGCCCCCGAGCCGCGCACCCAAACCGGACGGGTGGGGATGGCGGCGAAGGCGGCGCGCAGGTCATCCTCGCAATCAATGGCAAAGGTGTCGGGCACGAGCACGCCTGCTGCGCGCAGGGCACGAAAGGTCTCCCATTTGGAGTCCGCACACAGGATGCCGTCGGTGTCGGGCAAGAACAGGCGTGCGCCGCCCAGCTCGCCGCGGTGGCAGGCAATGGTGCGCACCTCGACCGGGTGGGTGGGCAGGATGAGATCGATGGCCTCATCCGCCACGATACGGGCCAGAGCGGCGAGGTAGGCGTTGCTGTCGCGCGCATGGGGAATCAAGAATGTGCGATCGGCCAGAGAAAGCGGAACGTGATAGCGGTTGGCCTCTGTACCCAGGAGCACCAGCGGCTCGGGTGCGGCGCGGAGGGAGCGGATCACGTTACTGCCCAGCGGGCCGCCTGCGCCAGTCACCAGGATCCGGCGCCGGCTCACGGCGCGCGCTCCTTGCGGGCCTGCAGCGCGAAGCGCTCGGGGGTGCGGCCCGCGAAACGATGGGCCGCGCGGAATTCCTCCGCGACCGAGCTCAGCGTCCGCATCTGGGCAGGGTGCAGCCGGCCCACCAGATCGAGGAACAGGGTGCGGATGCCGAGACCCTCGCGCCGGAGCGCGCACGCCGCCGCTGGGTCGGCCAGGGCTGGCTTGGCCGCCTGGTAGTCGGCTATCTCGCGGGTGTTGAGGTAGAGATGCACCGGGTGGAAGTTCAGCACCTTCAGCCCGGGTCGATCGAGCTGCAGGGCCGCGCAGTCGAAGCGCCCGTCGAAGTAGAGGCAGTGAACGTCGTCCTCCCAGTAGAGCGGCAGACGCACAAGTCCACTCCAGTCGTAGTAGGGCTGGAGGCCGGAATGCAGGAACATGAGATCGTTGGAAAAGTAGCGGACGCCTTTGCGTTGGAAGAGCGGCAGCAAGCGCGAGTTGAAGTAGAGCTCGTGGCTGCGCACCCCCGCCGCTGTGGGGAACGCAGTCAACAGGCGCGTCAGCACCGCGTCCTCGTCGGCGCCGCCCAGGAAATTGGGATGCACGCCGGTCTCGCAGCCGACCAGGGCCAGCAAGGTCGTGACCGCCGGGCTTTGGTGGGTGGCAAAAATCGTCGCGGGCAAGCCGACCTGCTGCAGGAGAAGCCGTGTGTCCTGCAGTACGTGGTCAGGCGCCCAGTCGAGGTCCAGGGTCAGGCAGACCGGCGATGCATCTGCGGCGACCACAAGTGGCGAGGACATGACCGCCAGGATACCAGATCCCCTGCCCTGCTTTGCAGTTACGGCGTGACCGCGGCAAGCTGGTGCGACTCGGCGAAGAAGGTCGCGACGAAGACGGCTGCGACGGCGTCGGCGTGCACGCAGCGCCAGCGGGGATCGCGGACCAGCACGTCGATCACCCGGGACAAGATTCCGCGCTCGACCAGCAACGCCGGGATCTCGTCTGGACGTGCGGGATCGATGCCAAGCGGGACTTCCCACCCGGTGGCGGGGGAAAGCCGGGTGACTCGTGGTACCCTGCTCATGCCACTGAGCGCTGTCCTCCGGCTGGCGCGAGGTGTCCTCCCTCGGCGAAGCCGGCACGTTTCGCACCCTTTGCTGCTGTCCGATGATTCGACCTCACACTCGCCATCATCTTCCTGTGGCATTGCTGCTAGCTGTGTTGGCCATCCTCTATTTCCCGCTTCTCGCCGGGCAGATCCTGTTTCAACGCGATATCGGCCGTCAGATCTACCCATGGCGCTGGTTTCTTCGTGAGGCCCTGGTGCGAGGCGACTCCGTGCTGTGGAACCCGCTGCAGGGACTGGGGTTGTCCGCGCTGGCAAACCCGCTGAACCAACTCACCTATCCGCTCAATGCAGTCTTCTTCGTTTCGTCTTCGCCCCATCTGACAAGCTGGTGGCTCCTGCTCCACCTGGTCATCGGAGGGGTCGGGATCATGATGCTGGCTCGCGCCCTGGGTGCCCGATCCCTTTTCGCCACGCTGGTCGCGGGAATTGCCTGGTCTTTCTCTGGAACTTGCACCGGTGAATTCACGGCCGGGCTTCGTCTGGTGGCGGGTGCCTACCTGCCATGGTGCGGACTGGGCTTCATTCACTCGGGCCGCGTGCTGCGCACCGAAGTGAGGACGAGCGCTTGCCTCGACGCTCTTGCCAAGGCCGCTATCCCCGTCGCTCTCGCATTTCTGACCGGAGAGCTTTTTCTGACAGTCGTGGCAATCGGGTTTGGATTGGCGCTGACACTGGCGGACCCCGAGCGCGCCGCGATCGAGCCCAAGAGGCGCCTTCGGCGCGCGAGGAGATTTGTGGTTTCCACAATGCTCTCGGTGGCGCTGGCAGCGGGACTTGCAGCGGTCGTCATTGTTCCCGCATGGCGAATCGCGCAGGGCAATGCGCGCGGGAATCGGTTGGCGCGGGCCACGGCCGAGGTCGGCTCGTTCCACCCCCTGCGTCTTCTAGAATTGGTGGCACCGGGATCCATGGGCGACCCCTACGCCGACTATGTCGCGGGCCCCTGGGTGGGAGAAAGGGGCCTCGACGGTAGGCCCATCGTCTATGGGTCCTATCTCGGCGCCAGCGCGATCGTGCTTGCCAGCTTTGCCTTCGGTCGCCGCCGTCGAGGCCCGCTGA
>Ga0224515_1000165_pt1 | contig 12422 bp, 8 predicted proteins | sample IRFST25metaG_FD_179880 | JGI IMG/M metagenome (GOLD analysis project Ga0224515, IMG submission 179880) | Peat soil microbial communities from Stordalen Mire, Sweden - IR.F.S.T-25 | ecosystem: Environmental > Terrestrial > Soil > Wetlands > Peat | place: Sweden: Norrbotten County, Stordalen Mire...
GACTTATCCGAATCAAAAGATTTAGCTAGCATTAAGAGGCTTAAAAGAAAAGGTAAAATAGTGACTGCTTACGTGGAGATTAGTAGTAAAAAGCATGAAAAATTAGCATCTTACCTGGGAAAATATGCTGATTATTTGATTCTATTAGGTAAAGATTGGAAAGTAATTCCATTAGAAAACATTATAGCAGAACTGCAAAACGAGAATGTTAAATTACTTGCAGCTGTTTCAGATTATGAAGAGGCGAAGTTAACCTTGGAAACCCTGGAATATGGTACTGATGGAGTTCTTTTATGTCCTAAAGATTTATCTCAGATAAAAAAGGTTGCTCAATTAGTCGAGAAGATTAAATCTGATATTTACCAGCTTAAAGCTGGTACTGTAACTCGTGTGGAATCCGTAGGTTCGGGTGATCGAGTTTGTGTTGATACTTGCTCTATGATGGGTATGGGGGAAGGAATGCTCATTGGATCATATTCAAAAGGTTTATTCCTGGTTCATAGCGAATCTCTAGAAAGTGAATACGTAGCATCAAGACCTTTCCGAGTTAATGCAGGCCCCGTACACGCTTATGTTATGACTCCGGACAATAAAACTAGATATTTATCTGAAATCGAAGCAGGAGATGAAGTGTTAATAGTTGATAAGGAAGGAAATTCTAAAAATGTAGTTGTGGGACGGGTTAAAATCGAAAAACGGCCCTTAATGCTAGTGGAAGCAGAATATAATGGAACAATTTTAAGAACACTTCTTCAAAACGCTGAAACCATAAGACTGGTTAAAGAAGATGGAACACCTATTTCAGTGTCTGAACTTAAAGTTGGGGATAAAATTATGATTTACCTGGATCCTAACGCTAGACACTTTGGCATGGCTATTGAAGAAAGCATAATCGAGAAATAGAATAAAACTTTTTTTTGATTAAGAATTTTTTCCTTAGCTTTTTTTTAGATGAATAGTGCATTAAAATGGTTTTATATTTCCTGAAACCATAATAATAATTGTTTAAAATCTAATTTGAATTATTTTTTTTTATTCAAAAAAAAGTTTTAGAGTGTTATAATATGGATGGCTATGAAGTAGAATTGATAACTCCTCAAATGAAAGATGATCTATTCCAGGAAGTTGTAGCTAAAGTTAAATTTGAAAGAAAAGCTAATATTCATGGAGCCTGCGTCAAATTATTAACGGATAACCATGAGTTTAAAGAAGAATGGGAAGATAATTTTAAATTTATGAGTGAAGATATACGACCTCACGCTAAAGTATTCTCTATTGAAGACGGCGGTAATCTTAGTGTAATGTATGAACCCATCTCTAAGACTTGTATTATTAAAAATACTGATTATTATGGTTGGATTAAGAGCATTGCCTTGGCTGCTATTTCAGATTTTTTTGAGGAATATCATTCCGTTCATAGAAGATATTCAGTCCATGGATCAGTTGTGGATTGTTCTGGTCATGGAATGGCTATTATTGGACCTCCAGGAACTGGTAAAACAACATTAACTTATGGATTGTTACAAGATGATGAATTTAATTACATCTCCGATGACTGGTTTTTCACCCGGCTATTTGATAATAGAGTGGTTGTGTATTCATCAGAAAAAAATTCATACATTCGAGATGATATTGAAAATGTTTGGAAGAGTTTTTTCTTTGATATTGAAGCAAGTTAAACTCGATCCTCACAGCAGGGGAATCGCAGATGTAAACACTTTATTCAAGGAACGAGTAAGGGAAAGTTCAACTCTAAAAAGTGTGGTATTATTAGAGAGGAATCCTGATAATCCTGTATTTAGAGATTTAAATGTTGATGAAGCATTGAATTTCAATGTAGAAAAGGATTTCTGTAATCCTCACCAACTTGTTAGGGATGAAAGAAAGTTTAACCTTAGAAAAAAGTTTTTCTTAGATTTATTCTCCAGAGTAAATGTACATGTTTTGAATACTATAGAAAAACCCGCTGAAAGTCTTAGTAGGATAATAGAATTAGGAAAAAGGTGAACGGATATGAGAGCTTTTTTAGCTGTGGATTTAGATGAAAAACTAGAAGATGAAGTATCCCAAGTTCAAAAGAGAATCATGGGTGCAAATGCTCAACTCAAATTTGTAGAACCTGAAAATCTCCATTTCACCCTTAAATTCTTAGGTGAAATCTCAGATAGTAAAGTAGAAGACATAAAAGTAATGATCGAAAATAAAATCGTGGAATACGAGCCTTTTAAACTTTCCATTAAAAAAACTGGTTTTTTCCCTCATTCCGGATATATAAGGGTGCTCTGGTTGGGTGTGGAAAACACAGAAGCTTACTCACGGATGCAAATGGATTTAGATGAGGAATTTCTGAAATTAGGTTTTAAAAAGGAGAAAAGTTACATTCCCCATTTAACCATAGCTAGAGTTAAAGGAGCAAAGAATAAAGAAGCTCTAATTAATCTAATTAAGGAAATGGAGAATGTTTATATTGGAGATATGTTGGTGGATAAATTAGTGCTTAAAAAAAGTGAACTGACACCTGTCGGTCCTATTTATACTAACTTAAAAGAATTTAAACTCTAAAAAAAAATAAGATTATTTAATTTACAATTAAATCTAAAAATTTTTTTTTTAACTTTTATGTTTGATAAATAAAATATAAATCAACTATTCAAAACTTATAAATAAACAATCATTTAATTCATATTTTCTTAAGGTGACTTCTTGTGACTAAAATAGATTATAAAAAGATTTTAGAGTCAATAAAGCCTTCAAAAAGTGAAATAAATAAGGTGAAGTCTCTATCAAACAAATTAATTAGTATAATAAATCAAATTACAATAGATGAAAATATAAATGCAGAAACAGTATTAGTGGGTTCTGTTGCTAAAAATACTTGGCTTGGAAAAGCTGATATTGATTTATTCATAAAATTTCCTTTAAACACTTCTCCGGATTATCTTAAAGAAAAAGGCTTACATTTAGGGTATAAATGTATAAAGAAAATGAATGGAAAATATGAATGTCGTTATGCATCTCATCCTTATATTACAGGACTTATAGATGGTCATGAAATTGATTTTGTACCCTGCTATAATATAAAACATCCCAAAGAACTTAAATCAGCGGTAGATCGAACCATACCCCATACTAAATACGTTAAAAAAAATTTAAATCACCAACAAGCCGATGAAGTAATATTACTCAAACAATTCATGAAATCCATTGGAACCTATGGATCAGAATTCAAGGTAGGAGGCTTCGCTGGTTACCTCTGTGAACTCTTAATCCTACATTATAATTCTTTTGAACAAGTTTTAGAATCCGCTTCTACTGAATGGAAACCCGGATATCATATAGATCTAATTGAATATGATAATTCTCCATTATTCAACGAACCATTAGTAGTAATTGATCCCGTAGATAAAAACAGAAACGTAGCCGCAGCTGTAAGCCTGCAGAAAATGTCAGAGTTTGTAGCAGCCTCGCGAAATTATCTTAAAAAACCATCCACATTATATTTTTATTTTAAAGATGTAACAGCTCATTTAAATAGTATAAAAAAGGAATTCACTAAAAGAGGTACCAAAACTTTACTATTATCATTCAAAACTCCTGATGTACCTATTGATGCATTATATCCTCAGATTAGAAAAACTGAAAAGTCAATAGTTAATTTGATGGAAAGAAAGGGATTTAAAATTTTTGGCAGTGATTCATGGAGTGATGAGAAAAAATTAGTCATTATACTTTTAGAATTCAGCATCTGGAAACTTCCTAAGATTAAAAAACATTATGGACCCCAATTATGGTTTAAAGATGATCAAGAAAAATATTTAAAGAAATATAAAGATAAAGCGTGGATTGAAGGCGATAGATGGGTTGCAGCAGTGGAAAGAGAATATCCTGAAGTGGAATCTCTTCTAGAAGTTTCCTTAACAGATATAAAAATCGGTTACCTTAGATTTGGAAAACATGTAAAAAATGAAATTTTAAAAGAACATAAATTAACTGATTTAATGGAACTTTTAGAATCCAATAAATATAATAATCTTGTATTAACATTTTTACACACTTATTTAAATAAAAGCGAGATTTTATGGAGATAAATACCGTCTTTAAATGATATAAAATTATTTAAATTTTTAATAGATATAAACTGGACTTTGTTCTTTCAACCCTTTTTTTGGGCACTATTTCAAATAAAGATAATTTGTCACATTTCTCTTTGTTTACATTTTAATTTTTTAATGCATTATTGAAATAATAAATCAGTTCTATAATAGACTAATCACCAAAAGAATTCTCTATCAAGTTTTCTTTATTGTACGAAATGATTATAGATGACTTGTAACGGTTTAGGTATCATGGTAATCTCACCATTTCTAGCATCTTGGAGCATTTTTTGTATATCATACCCATAATCATCTTCACACATTTTCACTAGCTTCCTAGATTTTCCAAGAGCATAAGTAAACACTCGCTTCGCACCGAACGTACTAATAGAATTAACATTAGTCATATGAAAATATTCATCGAGTAAAGTTTCTGTCCAGTTCTGACTATGTTCCCAACACCTTAACATAAGTTCACATTGTTTATGTGTCATCTCCTCTACTGAAAATGACTTTAATCCCTCTAATCTACCTTCCGAGACAAAGAAAAGTGGAATAATAATACTCTTAAAATCAGTTAATTCACTAATCAAATCTATAGTCAATTGTACATCGTTTTCATCCTCACCTGGAAGTCCAATAATTAATGTTGCAATCGGTACCCAATTATTATCAGATAAAATCTGGAATGCATTAACCACAACTTCTGGCCAATCCTCAGGTTTGAAAGGCTTGCATTTACCTTTCATACCATCATTAATCAACTTTGGACTGCCAGTTTCTATTCCTGTTTGACCGGTTAACCATTCATTTTTATTGGCTCCGAGAATGTTTGAAACTTCCTCAACTACTTCAGAGGCGCTGGCAACGGATGATAACGCGAAATGACTCATAGCCACTGCTTCAACGCCAGGATAATCATGTACTTGCCTGAATAAGTCAGTTACAGCTTCTTTGTTAACATTGAAACCTTTAGCCTTGTATCTGAGTACATCTTCTGCGTGAAGTATTGGTTGTTTTCCAGCCCTGAGGTTAACTTCTACTTCTTCTAATATATGTTCAATTGGCAAACAACGATAGCGCTGGAGTGTTGTAACGCAAAATGCACAGCCACGACCGCATCCGCGAGCGATCTCAACAATTCCTTCTATAGTTGGCTCTTTAATACTAGGTATCTCTTCCTCTTCAAGTACTTCTCCATGGACAATATTTGGAATTTCTTCTCCATTTATTGCTTTCTTAAAGAGGGTATCCACCACTTTTTCCCCTTCACCAATAACTACACAATCTAATCCTAGTCTATTTCGAGGTTCATCATCTTCTAGCTGCCAGGCTCCAGGCCCACCTACAATAATTTTCGGCTGATAATGTTGTACTGCAGGATGATTTAATAATTCTTCAAACTTCACTGACATGTAATTATTATTGCCTCCAAGGAGCTGTGTAAATGTTGAAGTGGCAGGTGCAATTCCAAGAGGATCAAATCCACTTATCGCCAATACTTTAGTGTTTGGACCAATTACTTTATCTAAATGTTCAGGATGTGCTACAATAACGTCTTCCCTTTTGAAGCCCTTATTTAACAGTGCAGCTTCAATTTTCCTTGTTCCACAGGGGGCATATTTAACTGATCCATCATTATTGGATTCGATGGATGGACAGAGCATCGAAAAATACATTATATCTGGTATCAATCCTTTAGGTACACAGGCACTAAAACCTAGGAATACTAAGCCATTATAATGACTCATAAGTGTTCTGTCAGCGGTTAAAACGACTTCATAACCTTCACCGTCATGTGCATTGATTTTACTCACCTCAAACTTTTATTTTAGATTTAAAATTTTCTTAGAAAAGATTCTTTTTTATCGAGAATTATATTTTTTCACAATTATTTATGGGATTTATTTTCGTTTTTTATAATCCCTTCAAAATAATAACTTTAAAACATTATTTCCGTTTAACTTGAGGTTTTTTATGAGTTTTCGAGTTAATTTAGTCTTAATAGATGTTGTTATATCAAGACAACTTACATTTATATACGATTTGTACTATTAATATGAAATTTATGATAGAAATAATTTAGTATTAAACATCAAACAGTATGGATACAGAACGGATTTATGGAAACTTATTTGAAGATTCTTTAACGCCTATTAACACCAAAAATAAGCAATTATATTTTATTCAAAAAAAATCGGATAGTATCACATAATTAAAGTAAAATCTCAGAAAAGCTATTATTAGGAATTTTTTTAAATAGTTTTTATTAAATTATTTTCTTTCATAAACAAAACGGGGAACTGCATCACGGAATGGATCAAAATTCTCCAGGTTATTCACTTCCATGCACTTCATGCTAACCATGGAATGCAGGGAAGATGGAAGACGTAAAATTCTTTTAAGGTCTATGGAAACTTTGGCATCCACCCATCCCATATTTAAAGAAGCTATACCCTTAATTAATCTCTGATATCTGATGGGGCCCACTTTTCCCCTAAAAAGTCCCCATTCATCATCATTTATATATTTACAGTATTTAATAACATCTTTTAATAATTTATTATTAACTCCATCAATTTCTGTGGATTCAGTTATATGAAGAATAGCATATTTAACTCTCTCTGTGAATACTTGTGGATATCCAAAGGGCAAGGAGAAGTGTTCCAATTTATAAGTCATACCATCACCTGCATATTCACTTTGAGGAACTTCCGCCCCGATAATATATTTAACAATCTGCCCTCTTACTTCACTACTCATCTTCATCACCGATTCATCAAGCACACGCAGATGGTAACCTCTCCCTGAATAAATTACATGAATATCATTAAGACCCAAATCCCCTTCCAATATATCCATTAAACTACAGACGATCTCCTGTGCCTGATTTAAACATACTTCACATACACCCTTACAGTTGCATTTTCTTAAAGGAATATCCTTAGCATCTACATCAAACACTAACTCCGATTTAATCCAACCATCCCTTCGGCGAGGTTTCTCATAAAAAGCCACAGAAGAATAAGCAGCGAATGGTGTACGGTATCTTAAAAATTTCCTTAACAAATCTAAAGACCCGAATACCCGATAACGATCATTAGGTCCACGACCTAAATGATCAAATCCGAATTCTCTTTTATCCAATGAATTCTTTATGAAATCCGGGATTTCCTCTACATTCCATTCCTCCCTGTAATATATGCGCCGTTCTTCAGTAGTGGCTGGTTTCAGATGATGATTTTCTACCAATTTAATTACCTTTCCAAATTACGATTTTATTAAAAAATGTTTATATCAAAAATAAGATGAATTATTCTTCATTACCCTCATGATCACCATTAGTTTCTCCTGATTCCCATAATTTCCTGATATAGTAAGAAAGCGGGTTTCCAATCCTTTTACAAGTTTTATCAGGTTTACAAAGACTTGGAAGATGTAATTTAACTTTTTCACAACTCATAGGAGTATACCATATGGATTCACCTTCATGTTTAAGATCCACTGTAGTGTGCATTCCAAAACCAAGTTTAGCATTAATGTTAACTTTCTCCTGTGGCTGATCCTCAAATAAAGGAGGAGTACACTGCTCAGCCGCACCATACACTAACGGTAATATTTCATTTTGCACCACAGATAAGTTTGGATCTACATCTGAAACTTTAACAGTTACATTTTTACGGAACACATCCGGATAAAGACGTGCATAAGATACAAAGGGCGTGAAGAAGAGAATTATGGCATCATTCCTTCCCCCTGATTTCATACCTTCTAAAACCAATTTAACACAGGGAGGAAATGCATTAGAATTTAATGGAGCAGCTTTAACTTCACCATTAACTCCAACTTTATACCCGTAACTTGTGAATGATTCGCTTAAAACATTCGATACTTTTTCTGCCAATTCTAAAAGTATTGGATTAGGTTCTATCTCTCTCCTGGATTTTTGATGAACTTTATATATGTAATCCTCGGTTTTCTGCATAATCATCCTATTCATGATAAGTTCCTTTACTTTATCCCCTATCATCATATTATAAATCTTATCCGGGTCTCTATGCTGAATTTTGGAACTGAAGCTTTCAATGAAATCTTCTTTATTCAATATTATATTCCCATGATCCATTACCAGATCCTCTAATTTGAGTTTATGTGAACTAAGAATATCCTCAAAGAAAGTCCATTTCACTCTTTCATCATTCAAGAGGCTATCTAATATCTTTTTAATTAATTCTTCCCGATCAATTCTTGAAAACTCACTCAAACGACTTTCCATAAGTTTTCCCTGAGATTCAACCATAGCCCTGCTCTCTCTGGAATTTGGGCCGAATTTAACTCCTACAGCTTGGCATAATAAATAAAAGGATATTACATCAAATCTAGTAATTTTATAATTGAAAAGGAATGAATATTTATTATAATCAAAGTTAGGATCGTTTCTCTTCTTAATGTACCATTCTAATCTTTTAACAGCTAAATCTAGATAGTTATGTGGTATGGATTCTTCATCAGAAATATCCTGAGATCTAGTGTGAATAACTACATTTATTATATCACCATTTTCCTCGCGAAAAGAGTCTAAATTACCCATTTCTCTAACTACTTGCCGACCCTCAACAGAAAGAGGATTAATAAATGCCACTGAAACCATGATTTATAATTTGTTTTCAACGATAGATAAAATAATAGTTATCCAAAAAAAATGTAGAATGAATAAAAAAAAAATTTTTTCAGATAAAAAAAATATTTATTTTTAGAAATTTTATGAAGCTAGATTTTATATATAAAAATATTATAAATAAAGTACAATAATACTTTCTAATACTGTTTATCTCAGATATACTAGTGAATTAAAATCGTTTAAAATAAATTCTCACTCTCTTACATATTGTTAAAGTGAAAGTAATTCTATAATATTTTTGATATTAATGTCAATATTTGTAGATTAATTTAGGAGGAAATAAATTTGAGTAAAGTCTTTATTACTTGTGCATTACCGTATGCTAATGGTCCCACTCATCTAGGCCATTTAAGATCGACATATATTCCTGCTGATATTTATGCTCGTTATAATCGTATGAAAGGACGAGAAGTACTCTTTGTATGTGCAACTGATGAACATGGGACTCCTATTGCTGTGAAAGCGGAAAAAGAAGGTAAAAAACCTAAAGAAATTGCTGGAAGATATTATCAGATGATAAAAAACGACTTGGAATCTTGTAATATTTCATTCGACAATTTCGCTCGAACTACAGACCCATTGCATTATCAAATCTCTCAAAACTTCTTTTTAAAACTTTATCAGGATGGTTTTATATATGCTAAAACCATAAAACAACCTTACTGCGATGAATGCAATCGTTTTCTACCGGACCGTTACGTAGAAGGGGTATGTCCCTACTGTGGTGGTGAAGGAGCACGAGGAGATCACTGCGAAGTTTGCGGCAGGCACTTGGATCCTATACAGCTGCAAGATCCCAGTTGTCTCATCTGCCAATCAACCCCTGAAATCAGAGATTCTAAACAATATTTCTTCCGTTTAAGCCATTTCCAAAATGAAATTGAATCATGGCTAAATGAAAATGATGCATTACCTCCTAACGTGAAAAATTATGTTTCCCAATGGATTAAAGAAGGTTTGAATGATTGGATACTAACTAGAGATATGGAATGGGGTATACCCGTACCATTAGATGAAACTGAAGGTAAAATTATTTATGTTTGGCTTGAAGCATTATTAGGGTATATTACCTCCGCTGCTTTGTGGGCTCATCGGAATAATAAATCCTGGAAAAAATATTGGGATGATAAAGCCATCCATTTTATAGGTAAAGACATAATCTACCATCATTCTATATTCTGGCCAGCATTACTAATGGCTTATGGATGTAAATTACCTTACACCATCATTGCAGGGGATTATCTTTCCCTTGAGGGTCGTAAAATGTCTACTAGTAAAAATTGGGTTATATGGACTTCAGATTTCTTGGAAACCTTTGAATCTGATACTTTAAGGTATTACTTAGTGGCTAACGCTCCACTCACCCGAGACACTGACTTTTCTTGGGATGACTTCCAAAGAAGAATTAATGATGAATTAGCTGATGTGGTGGGAAATTTTTTACACCGCACTTTCACATTCACCAACCGCTTTTATCAGGGACAAGTTCCTGAAGCATTTCAGATGGATAACTACGACCAGGAAATGGTGGATAAAATTAAAAAACTACCCATAGTAGTAGGGGAGTATATAGAAAATTTTAAGTTCAGAGAAGGATTAGTGGAAATAATTAAATTAGCTAAGCAGGGGAATAAATACTTTAATGATAAAGAACCTTGGAAAACCGTGAAATCAGATCCTGAAATAGCATCTACTTCTTTATATATTTGCAATCAGCTATGTAAAACTTTAGCTATTGTTTTAAATCCTTATCTTCCAGTTAAATCTCTGGAAATCATTGCAGTATTAAATATTGAAGAAAAACTTGAATGGGATTCTGCCAATAGTTTCATTCCATCCGGTCATAAAATACTCCCAGCGGAACCGATCTTCTCTAAAATAGAAGATAAAGTGATTAGAATGCAGAAAGAAACCCTTTATCAAAATCAGAAAGAGGTTGATACAGTGAAAGAAATAATCAGTATAGAAGATTTTGCCAAAATAGATCTTAGAGTAGGGAATATAATTGGTGCAGAGAAGGTTAAAGATTCTGATAATCTCTTAAAACTCATAGTGGATGTGAAAGATAAAAAATTACAGGTGGTTGCTGGTCTCGCTAAAAATTATTCACCAGAAGATATATTAAACCAAAAAGTAATTATTTTAGTAAATCTGAAGCCTGCTAAACTTTTCGGTATTAAATCTGAAGGAATGATATTGGCAACCAAGGATACTCTTAATGTTTTAAGTGCAGAAGGCGCTGCTGTTGGTGAAAAAATAAAATGAATGAATCGGTTCTTATTGGAAGGGCAGAGAAGTTTTTAGGCATTATAAGACGAAAATCTATAAATGCAGATGATATTCGTGATTTAGATAGTTTCATGGCTATTTATATTTATTTAAAGGATAATTTATATGAGTTACAAGAATTTAGGGACACTATGGAAATTAAAGGTTACAAAGCACCTTACAGTTCTCTAATGAAGTTTGGGCGTGTTTCGTCCGTGGAAATGAAAGTTGAGGATTTGCATGACATCAGCCGGCACACTCAACATTTCCGAATGCGAGCGGCTCTTAAAAAAAACATTCTTGATCGAGTTAAATCATCCATTGCCTCTCATAAAATAGCAGTAGGGCATTTAGAAGAATTCGCTACCATTAAATGTCCAATTTGTAAAAGAGATTATACGAGACATGAAATCGCTGACTTAACAACCAAAAAGTGTGTCTGTGGCTCCTTGAATCTTGAATTAGAAATAGATTATCAGGGTGTTTACAGGTTAAAGATAATTAAATATCTGCCACTTTCCGGTGAGTATATGGTGAAGATGTCAGAACTCTCACCACTTGGTAGGGATGCCTTCCGTAAGATAGTTAGAATCCTGAAACAAGAGAAAAGAGGAATTGTTAAAACCGTATCCATGGTTGTTAAAGTTTTAGAGGGCGGTAGATGGGTTAGGAAGAGAGTTAATTTGGATTGCAGTGATCAGCTTAATTACGAGAAGGAAATAAGAAAAAAGTATGGTTCAAACGCTCGTATAGAATTCCTGCAATTCCATCGTAAAAAACCGTCTATAATTAATGATAAGCATGTTCAAAATGCATTAGCATTGGGTTATGTGAAATTTTCGGAAAAACAAGCTGAGAATATTATACCAATAATTCTTAATAAAAGTCTTAAAAATAGTGATAAACTTAAAAATTATGATGAAATCCTTAAAATCGCCAGAGAAACTGGACGTAGAATGGGTGAGGATGTTCAGGATCAGAAAACATTAGAAAAAGAATTAATAACTGAAAAACTCGTTAAAGAAGGATTAATATATAATGGTTTAAAGGATAAAGAACTTCAAGAAGATCTTTTTCTTCGAAAGAAAATTGAAGAAAAATTATTAGTGGATGCTCCCCGGATTTTAATTTTATGGGATCTAGTAAAATACTACTTATCCACATCTTATGACCGGCGCAGTAAATATTCCGGTCCATTCCCTAATTTACGTCCCGTTTTAGATAAAACTCAAATAAAAACCTTCACTGATTTCCCAGAGTCATTGGTGGAATGTTTAAAAGAATACTCTGAGGAAAAAATTGAATACATATATCATATGAATGAATTATTAAATCAAAAGTTTGAAATTGAAAAGAAAATGAAAGGTTTACATCTTAAG
>Ga0224515_1000171_pt1 | contig 12343 bp, 14 predicted proteins | sample IRFST25metaG_FD_179880 | JGI IMG/M metagenome (GOLD analysis project Ga0224515, IMG submission 179880) | Peat soil microbial communities from Stordalen Mire, Sweden - IR.F.S.T-25 | ecosystem: Environmental > Terrestrial > Soil > Wetlands > Peat | place: Sweden: Norrbotten County, Stordalen Mire...
ATCCTCCATAATGCCGTTAATCGGGGCACAGCACAAGCGCTGCAAAGGCCGCTGTAAGCAAAGTGCCAGCAAGCGTTTAATTTTGATTTCTAAGCTAGTGAACTTCGATTGCCGAAATGAGCAAAAACAACAACGCTAGAGCGTTTGTACGTGCTTATCAAGACAGGGTCTGAGACGAAACTAGTGCACATATCGCATTCTATATCTGCTGTCTTTTCTGAGCAAAACATTCTTCGTTCTAATCAGACACATGAGTGCTGCATTAACATCGCTGGTGAGAATATGGACGAATTGTATGCGCTCGAAAGTGGAAGTTACGTTGTTCAAGACGAATACGCTCTAGTGAAAGTCCAGAAGCCGGTGAAGATTCTTGTCATCATGTTTTCGCGATATTTGCGCTGAGCGGGTGTCAGGACAAGGTAAAAAAACAACAGGTGAACAATCCTATGCAAGAAGAGCAGACAAATTTGAAGGTCGCAACCCTCGCGGGTGGCTGCTTCTGGTGCTTAGCGGCCGATTTTGAAAATGTGTCCGGCGTTACAAAAGTCATATCTGGCTATACGGGTGGTCAGAAGGAAAACCCCACCTACGAGGAAGTCTCAACGGGAAAGACGGGGCACCACGAAGCCTTACAGGTGTACTACGATCCTTCAAAGGTGAGTTATGAGCAGGTCTTGGATGTCTTCTGGCGTCATATAGATCCGACGGATCCGGGCGGGCAGTTTGCTGACCGGGGCCCACAGTACCGTACGGCGATTTTCTACCATGACGAGGAACAGAAGCGCATCGCGGAGAAATCGAAGGCTGATCTTGAACAATCCGGGCAGTTCAAGAAGCCTATCGTCACGCCGATTGTGAAATTCTCAAGGTTCTACGAGGCGGAGTTCTACCACCAGGATTACCATAGGAAGAGCCCCTTACGGTATAAGATCTACCGGTTGGGCTCCGGCAGGGACCGGTTCCTCGGTGAGACCTGGGGAAAAGAGAAGGAGACGGGCGCCAACCCCAGCGGCAACCCCGGGGGAACGAAGACCTATTCCAAACCTGATGACTCTACCCTGAAAAAGATGCTCACACCGCTTCAATACGAGGTAACGCAGCACGAAGGCACGGAGCCGCCCTTCAAAAATGAATACGATGATAACAAGAGGGAGGGGATTTATGTTGACATCGTATCCGGAGAGCCTCTGTTCAGCTCGCTCGACAAGTACGACTCCGGGACGGGATGGCCAAGCTTTACGAAACCCCTAGAACCGGAGAACGTTACGACGAGAAAAGACCGGAAGCTCTTCGCGGTGAGGATCGAAGTGAGAAGCAAGCACGGGGATTCCCACCTCGGCCACGTTTTTCCCGACGGGCCCGCGCCGACGGGGCAGCGTTACTGCATGAACTCGGCGGCGCTTCGGTTTATCCCGAAGGAGGCTCTGGAGAAGGGGGGCTATGGGGAGTATCTGAAGCTCTTTGCAAGAAAGAGCGAAAAATCTGTTTAGGAGCTCACGTGGGCTGCGCTCATCGGCTTTAGATTCGTGGTGCTAGCAAGCGTGTAACACCATTGAAACCTCATAAGGAAATTCCTCTACAACGCCTGGATATGGCTTGAGATACAAGTATTGTCAGCTTAAACCTTCGCTTTTCAGTGCGTGGTTGGCGTGTCTAGAATTCAGAGCGTGCCGAATATAAAACCGAGTATGCTATAAGGCCGCAAACGCCCCCCACTGTTAAGGTGGAGCCAATAAAAGAAGATAAATCCCTATTTTACTACGCTCTCTTTTATCGTCATCGTTTACCCATCCGGGTCGGTACCTTCTTTAAACGTGCACTTCCGTAGATTAACCAATATTTCGGGGGCGATTTGGTCATATTTGGCGCATTTTAGACCTTGCTCGTGGAGCTTACAGAAATAACATTGTGGTATCATAGCCGTGATAATGCGAGCACACTAACGCGTGGCTAATGCCACGTCGTTTCCAAAACGGATACAATTATCGATACCTTTGCTATTCGGATTCCATTTCTCCATGATCCCGTCATTCAAAACCTGGAATCCGCCCTCTTTAAGCCTTTCAGATATAGCCGCTACAGCCTCGCCGCTCCATCCATAACAGCCGAATGCAGCTGCTTTTTTGTTCTGGAATCGCAAGCCCTTCATTTCTTCCAGAATAGCGGCCGCAGCGGAAAGGATCCCCTTGTTCACGGTTGGAGATCCGACCAGAACCGCCTTCGATTTGAATATTTCCGTGATCAGATCGCTTTTGTCTGATCGGGCAATGTTAAACAGTTTTACTGTTACATCTGGATCGGCCGCCACGATTCCGTGTGCGATCGCTTCAGCCATGCGCCGCGTTCCGTTCCACATGGTGTCATAGGCTATGGTGATCTGGTTTTCAGAATAGTTGTTTGCCCATTCAACGTATTTTTTCACTATCTGTAATGGGTCGTCACGCCATATCACCCCGTGACTCGGACAGATCATATCTACTGGAACGTTCAACGCTAGTACGTCCTTGATTTTCTTGTCAACCAGCTTACTAAACGGCGTCAGGATGTTCGCATAATATTTGATGGCTTCCTGAAACAGCTCTGCCTGATCCACCAGATCATTGTACATCAGTTCCGTTGCTATATGCTGACCAAACGCGTCGTTGCTGAAAAGGACGTTATCACCCGTGAGATAACACATCATGCTGTCTGGCCAGTGGAGCATCGGGGCTTCGATGAAGATTAGCTCCTTCGATCCGAGACTGAGCGTATCTCCCGTCTTTACCACCTGGAAATTCCAGTCCTGATGGTAATGGCCCTTAAGCGAGTCTACGCCTTTGGTGGTGCAGTAGATCGGGACTTCGGGGATATTGCGCATCAATTCCGGCAATGCACCACTGTGGTCAGGCTCTGCGTGATTTGCTATTACAAAATCAATCTTGTCAAGTGAGATCTCTCTTTTAAGTCTCGCAACGAATTCGTGCGAAAACGTTCCCCACACCGTATCGATCAACGCTATTTTTTTGTCCCTGACCAAGTAGGAATTATAACTTGAACCGCGATGTGTCGAGTACTCCTGCCCATGAAATGTCCTTAATTCCCAGTCAACCTTTCCAACCCACGAAATATTTTCTTTGATCGTAAATGGCATGTGCTTCTCCTTTTCTTGTGTAAACAGATCGCGATGCGTAAAGCGGCGTAAAACGATCTTGTGATCCGCTCTTATTTATAACAGTCAGCGTCTTCGACCGGACCACTGCTTAGACGCTTTCAACCTCTGACCTCCTGAGACTGCCTGCTCATTATATCTTTTTTTTCGAATTCCTTTCATTTTTTTAGGCCGCTGCTTTCGACAGTGATCACATTTTTTTTGACAAAGCGATCAAAGATGATTGACGCGGCCATCAATGAACATGAGAACTCCTAGATACGGATAAGTGATGCAGGCTGGAATCACTTCAGTGAGACCGGGGCTCACGATGATCTCGTTTGTGCCCTGGGAATAGCTTGTCATTGTGGAGATCAATTTGGAACACGTGAGATCAAGATTTGGTAGCTGAGCAAGAAAGGGTTCTGTAAAACAATAAACTGAAGATATTTTTAGAAGAATATTTCTTCCTTTGGGAATCTTACTTTGGGCATTGGTTTATCTGCTGCATATCCTAGAGGTACAATTATACTAGGCACCAGATTATCTGGAAGTTCAAGGATCTCAGAGTAAGCTGCCGGATCAAAGCCCTGCATTGGGCAAGAATCAATTCCTAAAGATTTCGCAGCATAAATTGCAGTTATAGCTGGAATGAAAGTATTATGCTGTGCTTCATGAATTCCTGCCTCACCATGGAACATACTCAAGAAGTTGTTAAGAACTGATTCCAAAAACTGAATATTTTCTTCTGGAATACCAGAAGCCTTTAAATCGCTTATTAATCTATCTGCGTTTCCTTTAAGGTCTGAATTGGCGCAAAATACTAAAAGATGTGAACATGACTTAATTTGGGGCTGACCCATTGAAGCTGGGGATAATTTTTCTTTTAGATTTTCATCTGCTATTATTTTAATTTTCCAAGGCTGCAAGTTTAATGCTGAAGGTGAAAGCCTAATCATCTCCATGATCTGTTCTATTTTGTCTTCATCAATTTTCTTGCCATCAAAATTCTTTGTAGCAAACCTTTCTTCAAGTATATTTTTAAATTCCATTCTTATCATCACCATTATTTTGATCTGTTAATTGTATTCACAAGCTAATAAGCAGATCATATTGTGAAAAGTTAGAGCTAAAGCTTGTTTTCTTCGACGCTCGTCTAAACCTCCCTCCACAAAATAGTATTTGAGGAAGTTAGGTGCCTACAAGTGATATAGGTACCCTCTGTTCTTGCAGTCTGCAGCCTAACTGAGGCCGAAGCTACACGTGGTCACTTAGCTTATTCAATACACTACTTTTATACTCTGCTGCACTTTAATTAGAACTCACTCAACAAGAGGTGAAACAATGACAGAAGACGATAAGGACGAAATCATAAAGTGCACTGTCTCGTGCCCTGTGTGTGGTGCTGAGATGGTCTGCACGCATGAAGACCCAAAGCACGAAGGGAAGCACAGGTGTGAAAAAGGCCACGAATGGACCTGAAGAAAGCTGTGCAGGGAGGGCAGGCCCCTTATACAATGTTGAAAAAAAAGGAAGATAGTTTTGAGATGACGGAGGACGCTCATCACATATCTTAGCCCAAGTTGACGTGGAGTTAGAATTTGATGCTGCGCTCAGGAACGGATTTCTAATTTTCTAAGTGATGATGTGGCTATTTTATTTCCAACACAACTTTTCCTTTCGGATGTTGTGTTTCGAAATAGGTAAATGCCTCTTTAACTTGTAAGAACGGGAAAGCCTTCTCAATCTGCACTTTTACTTTTCCACTGTCAACGTATCCCGCAAGCTTTTGGAGTTGTTCAGTGCTTACTGCAGTCATTTGACTAATAGCTGTTACTCCCTGTTTATTTGCCAAGTCTTGGTCTATTCCAGCCACCATGGAAACAAGTGTTCCTCCTTCTTTAATTATTTTGAAGAGTTCATTTACTCTATCTCCTCCAGCAGTGTCAAACACTGCATCGTAGTCACGTAACACATCAGTTACATCTTGCACCTTGTAATCTATGACTTCATCAGCTCCCAGGTTTTTTGCAAAATCCACACTGTCTGTTCCAACTGTTGTCGCCACATAGGCACCGTGCATTTTTGCAATTTGAATAGCAATTGAACCGATTCCACCTGCCCCTCCTTGAATCAGTATCTTTTGTCCTTCTTTGACTTTTATTTCCTCTTCAATGCTTTGCACTGCACTTGCCCCCACCAATGGAAGCGATGCGGATTGCGTGAAATCAACAGTTTTTGGTTTAAAAGACATTTTTGCACTATCAGAAGCTACAAATTCTGCAATTGATCCTGATCCACCGAGTAAAGCTCCAGCATTACCGTATACCTCATCACCTACTCTAAATTCAGTTAATTCTTCTCCCAAATCAGAAATAACACCAGAAAAATCTCCTCCTACTGTGAAAGGAAAAGATAAAGGCACCATTTCCTGAACATATCCATTTATGATTGTTGAGTCGATTCTATTGAGACTTGCGGCATAGACTTCAACCAGAACCTGTGTTGATTGTAATGATGGTTTTTCAGCATCTTGATTGATTTCGATAGCTTTAACATCACCATAATTTTTTATTTGAGCTGCTTTCATTATTTCATCTCCATTTATTGTTAACATTAAACTGCATAATATTTTTATTAATATTGCATTTGAATCAAATCAGTGTAATAATTATATAAAGTCTAAATTTATCATCAAGTTATAATAATATCAAGAAATTGTTATAGATCGTATGATTCAATTTCATGAAGTAAAGTTAAGGAAGATAGGGTATGATCATAGTAAAAGCCACTATAACAGCCAAACCGGGTGATAGGGATAAAATTGTTTCAAGATCTCAGGATGTAATTGGACCCACCCGTTCAGAATTAGGGTGTATCAGTTACGAGTTATTTGCCAGCACTGAAGATAAGGATGTTCTAATGATGTTTGAGCAATGGGAAAACAGAGAAGGATTAGAGTCCCACATGCAAACGGAACATTTCAAAGCATTTGGTGCAGCCATTAAAGATATTATAGCGAAAGAACTGGAAATAAGTATATATTTTGCTGAAAAAGCATAATCTTCCTCACTTTCTATGTCTGCTGGCGAGTCAGGATCAACTATGCGAAGACGGCGACGCTGTCATTCACCGCGGCGAGCAACCATTTCGAGCTCGCGATAGCGGCCGCCGCAACAAGATTGATTTTTTTGCCCACAACATTGCTCTTTTCTTTTCGGAACGCTTCACAACGGCGAAACCGGTCGCAGGCACTGAACGGTCTACCTCTTGCTTCGCCGGTGGCCGCTGGTTTCGAGCTCCTCAGCTTCGGTGGCCGCGAATGTTGTACTTGAGATGCCCGGTCACCGGGTCTTGGCCGTAGCTCTCGCAGAGCGCGATGAGGACGTCCTCGTGGGTCACGCCCACGTTCATGACCGTATCATTGCCGCCGTAGTAGATGACGATGCTGCCATCGTCGCGACGCACCGCTCCGCAGGTGAACACGACCTGCGGCACATGAGTGTAGGCGCCCTCCTCGACGCGGCAGTCAGCCCTAGACGGGAACAGTATGGGGATGCTCGACATCTTGACCCGCGCCGGGTCCGCCAGCTCGTGTAGCGCCACGCCGAGCACGTAGGGGTTGCCGCCCATGGTGGTGCGCACCCCGTGGAACACGCTGAGCCAGCCCTTGGTGGTTCTAAAGGGCGGAGCGCCAGGACCGATCTTGTCCGAGAAGGCGCTTGGGCCCGCACCGGTCATCATGATGGGCTCCGGCTGGATCTCCCACCAATTGGACTCGACCGAGCTCGTCCAGCCGACTTTGATCTGCGTGTAAATGCCCCCGACCTCGCCGGCCGTGGTGTCATTGGGTCGGAACAGACCCGCGTAGCGGCCGCTGATGGGCTCAGGGAAAATTACCACGTTCCGCATGTCTCGCTCGAGCACCGGGCCGTGGCGTATGAAGTGCGAGAAATCGCGGGTCGAGGCCAGCGAGACGCGCACGCGGTTCTTCACCGTCGCGTGATAGGCACTGTAGGTGATGTAGTAGGTGTCGCCGATCTGGGTGATCCGCGGATCCTCGACGCCGCCCGACTCGTTCTCGATGAGGGCCCTGGCATCGGTGCCGGGGGCGAAGACGTCCCCCTCGGCGGCCGGCGCCATGGCCGGGCGCGGCTCGACACGCCAGCCGTCGACGCCGTTGCTGCTGCGGGCGACCCCGAGCACGCTCAAGCCGCAACGAAGATGAGACCGGAACAGCATGACCGTGTCGCCACCTTGCAGCGCGATGCCGGCGTTGTGGACGGTCGTGACCTGGAGGCTCGGTTCCTGCCACACCTGGTTCACTTCCTTGGCCGTAAGCACGGGGTTATCCGGGAACCGCGCCATTGGACAGTTTAGATCGACGATCATCCGGTGGTCCTTGAGCATCACTTCCTTGCTGATCATCGGCCATCCTCCTTGCGCGATCCTCGGAGCATCACGATCACGCACGCAGCGATTGTTGGAATCAATTTCGTTGCACGCGATAAAAAGCTATGCTCTTCATTGTTATGATTTGGTTTGTAACTAAGCACGTCGCAAACGATTATTTCTCCAGACAGAACTCGCTTTAGCAGAAAAGATAGTAGAAGCGTCAGACGTGCCTAACGAAATTACCTATTTTGAGGAACAACCCCTCAATGACGGCGTCTCATCATATAGCTCTTTGATACCGTGGGAACTCAGTCTCGGCCCATATAGCGATCCCATTCTATCTCAAATTCTCTTGGTTGTTGTTCTTCTTGACGTTCTTTTTTTGTCGATCTTGCTCTCGCCTCAATTCGTTCTCGAGATAGTATCGGTTTGCATCTTCGGCCAAGCTTGCCACTATCTTCCAGCATGCTCCGTCCCTTTGTATCGCCACTTTGTCTTTCGGGCATTCATAGCGGACTTTATGGCCGACAATCTTTGCGTTGGCACTTGCAGGGGCTTGTTCTTCGAAGTAATCCTTCCATTCTTCGGGTGGTGTGTTAGACAAAATATACGAGACTCTTACATCATTCCTTGAGCGCAAAGACTCGTCGGCGTGAGCACAATCAACGTCTAGGATCATAATCTCCGTAAATGTCATACTCATTACCTTAGCGAGTTCATCGTTTCGACGAACTGCCCCCCATACGAGCGGCTCAGAATAGTGAGCAAAGGTCGTTCGTTCGAAAGTCTAATGGTATGGCATTTACGAACAGCTTAAAAGTTGCTGTTAATCGGTTTCTCAATTACTTAGAAGAAGAATAAGGCAAAAAGAAGCTTTGACGCCCTCCAATTCCTCAAAAGACGCTCGTATCTGCAGTCATTCACCTTCACGATCATCTTCACGATATACAGCGTACCCTGCTACAACGAATGTCGCCGCGTCCGCGCTATCGAGTTTCAAGTCGTCGCCAGTCTTGTAGCTGCCACAACTTTTGACAAACCTTATGGATTTAGGCATTATCACTTTCGATGCAGAAAAGCTTGCGATTTCTGTGCTTGAGATCTGGGAAGGCGGTTATCGTGAAGAGTGAAGGTTAAAGTGACGAGATTCCTTGTTCGCCGCATTTAGATATTAATCGTGTAAAGATGGGGACGGAGGTAGAGCAAATGCTGTTTGACACGTGCTTCCAGAAGTTTGCAGGCGACCTTGATATGAAACAGCTTAACTCGTTGAGCGAAGAATTGATGAATTTCATCGTTAGATACAATCCGTAGGTGAGTACTGTGGAGACTGTGAAAGTGGGAGATATAGAGGTTCCTTACCATGTGAAACTTGGCAAGAGTTCCAAGTATGTTCACCTCAGATTTACGCAGGATCTTCAGCTGGAAGTCGTTATTCTCCCAGATGCTCGAGTAGATGCACAGAGCGTGCTGAAGAAGAAGCAGGCGTGGATCGAACGAAAATACGACGAATTATCGAGCAGACGGTGTGTTTTTGATGCCGGTTCTATCATGCATAAGGGGCGGTATCTTGCGATAATTACAGTCTCACCCAGCAAAGAGGGAAACGAGATCGAGATAAAGAACGATAAAATCATTATACACGTGAACGGAACGAAAGAGCCGCTCTCGTTATTGAAAGAATGGATGAGAAAAGCAACCTCAGAGCTTCTAACAAGCAAATTACCCGTTTACGCAACGCGGTTTGGTCTTAGCTTAGGGAACGTGTCCGTCAAAAATACAAAGCGATGGGGCTACTGTACAAAGGACGGCGATTTAATCTTCACTTGGCAATTGATCGCGCTACCAGACAGACTGGCGGACTATGTCATGATTCATGAGTTAACCCACCTATTCGAATTCAACCACTCGAAGAGGTTCTGGGCTAAACTGGCATCCGTGTGTCCAGATTTTAAGGAGCAGCACCGCGCCCTTAGCAACATCTGTACGACTAAGTCCGCAGATTTGAATGCGCATGAATTGCTCAATCTAGATCGCTAAACTCACGAGAGATGAAGTATGATGGTAAATAACCTCGCATAGTACCTCTAAGTAGCTAATACGGCGGCGCTTTTTTTCCTGCGAGAGCCTTGTAGTCCGTGGGAGGCGGATGATGGGATACGCGTGCGAGGGCGTTGAGTTTTGTAGGCATTGCAGACGTTATAATAGGGTGGCGCACCTCTAGTCCTTTCTGCTACAAGTTTTTGTAATAGCTCACTAAAGTAACGGCCCTAGCACAACGCCTATAATATCGCTCATCACCAAGTAACCGGCAACTCATGGCAAAAAAAATCGAAGGGGATTTTGAGATTTCCCGGATTCCCCCGGCACAGCCATACCTTCTGAACCAGGAGGAGAGTAAACGGCAGGATGCATTTTTTACTGAAAGAAGCATCCCTCACGTCCTTGCGCAGAGTATTGAACAGTACATTACAAAAAAGGTAGGAAGAGAATGGAATCATCCGGTCATCATCGAAAGGCTCCGCCGGGCAATTGTGGCCCAGAAAGACGATTATTGGAAACCCGCACAGAAACGGTCATTACAGTACACCAAAGGTTATAGTGTACTCGGATATCTCTCCTACCACTTCCCTGTCTATTTTATGCAGACAGAGCACCTGCTCATGATGCTCGCACGCGATGGGCTGCTAAAAAAAAGTATGAATATCCTTGACATCGGAACCGGGCCCGGGGTTGTCCCGCTTGCCATAGCAGATTTCTACTCACGGCTTGATGACGCGCGCGCGACCGTCTGGTCTCTGGAGAGATCCGAAGAACATATCGAGGCGTTCACCTATCTGCGCAATGCATGTGTCCCCCCTGGGGGCAGGGTTTCCGTCAAGCCTCCCGTTAAAACTGACATCAGGACTATTGACCGCGTTGCACTTCCGGATACGTTCGATCTGTTAATCTTCTCCAATGTCCTCAATGAGCTCGTTGACCCTACTACCGATGTCCAAGCTGATATTGTCACACAGCTCTCTGAACGGCTCGCTCCCGATGGTTCGATCCTGATTGTCGAACCTGCGGATGAAGAGAACGCGATCCGGATGCGTACTCTTACCATTACGCTCCTGAAAAAAGGGCTCTCCATCTTTGGCCCATGTTTATTCCTCTGGGGTTCGACCTGCACCGCCCCGCGCTGCTGGAGTTTTGAGACCGCACCGGCAATTAGACTTCCCCGGCTGATGGAGACACTCGCCTATTGCGAGGATTCGTACCGGTACGTGAATACCGATATCAAGTACAGTTATGCGATCCTGCGCAGGGATACACTGAAACGGAAATCGTACCACCTGTCTGCCGGATCCAGATTCCTCCGGTTTTCCAAACTGCACCTGCATGTCGGAAAACGGATCAACGTCGCCGGCCTAAAGATGTCCGCCGAACTCGGGGACGCCCGATCCCATGTTTTCAAGCTGTGTGACGGGACTGCAAAGATACCAGTATACGCCGTCCTGCCTTCGTATCATATCTCTCCGGAAAATGACCTGATCACATCAGCACCCTATGGATCAATTCTTGAACTGCGGAATGTCTTGGTGCGGTATAACAGGCAGCACGACGCATATAATCTGCTGGTGAACCGGAATACTCGTATCAATATAGAAAATTCCTAAAAAAATTAGAACTTGTTGAAAAATATACACAACAAAAATCCCTATGGCGAGCTCCTTATCCTGAAGCACAACTCTATCTCTTTACCATGCACACAAGGGTTTTGTGCTTTGCTCACAAAAAATAAGAACAGGTCCCGGAGTTGTGCTCTTGCGCGATTTTGGAGCAGACACATCTCCAAGGGTTGAGAGATCTAGACCTAACCAAACTTGCCAACGAGTGGAAGAAAAATTAGATCCTCTTCAGTTGCCGCCGGTTGCGCCCTGCTCGACGCCATTTTCGCCCACCTCCGCACTCAGTGTAGCCTGCACCTTTTCTTCGTACCAGATCTTTGAGCTCATTTAAAGTTAATCTATAACTACAGGTAATTTTGCGCAAAAAAGACGCTGGTCAGTTGTCCGTCGCCGTTTTTTTTGAAACTGACGTAAACACTCTTTCTTTTGAAGGTTGTGTTGTTTGACTGGAAAGTGCGCCAGTGTTACGGATGGACGTTATCGAAGCTGACCACGCCCCAATACTGCATATACACATCAAAAACGTGCTCCGGCAGCGGATGCTTGTAAAATCGCTAGCATACCCCTGAAACACCCCATGCCTGAAAACATAAGAGACACTAATCTATTGACTTTAATTTGTAGAACTCTACCATACCATGCTTGAAACCGAAGCTCAGGTAGTTTATCCTTGGTTGTAGTAACGTTCGCTACACTGCGGGGAGGTGAAAACCTTGATCGAAGACGATGTAGAAGAGTTAAAAAAGCGAGTCGAGCAACTTGAGGCGTGCTGTAAAGAACTCCGCGAGAAAATACGTCCTGAAAGACTAGTGCCAGATATTTACAGATTTGACGATGAACTGGTAAAGCGCCTAGGAGGGCGCGTTTAGAACCTTAGAACGGCGACCCATTCCCCAGCGCATCTTGCACTTTTTGTTTTAGAGTTGCAGAGCATCATACTACAACAAGCTCTCCCGCCATAACTTGATGGTATCTTCACTGGATGCGAAAGGACACTGCACAGCCCGCTTTGACTTCAAAGACGGTTCAAAATAAAGCTAGAATCATCATCCGCTGACTAGGAGCGCACATGCCGAACAGCTCTACGCTCAAGCTCGCGCAGATACAATAGGTGTCTTTGAGCGTTCTGATTCAGGGAGTATCATTCAGC
>Ga0224515_1000174_pt1 | contig 12185 bp, 14 predicted proteins | sample IRFST25metaG_FD_179880 | JGI IMG/M metagenome (GOLD analysis project Ga0224515, IMG submission 179880) | Peat soil microbial communities from Stordalen Mire, Sweden - IR.F.S.T-25 | ecosystem: Environmental > Terrestrial > Soil > Wetlands > Peat | place: Sweden: Norrbotten County, Stordalen Mire...
AATGATTTTGTATTCTAAAATTTAAACTAAATAATATTTTACACAATAAATTCTATTAAATTAAAGGATGATGTCAATGAGATATGTGGTTGAGAGTTGTGGATACTGCGGTGCATGTGTTGCTGTGTGTTCTAATAAACTGTTGGAACTCACTGAAAACGAGATAATTATTAGGGAAGGGTGTAAAAATTGTGGAAGATGTGAGAAGGTGTGTCCGCTTGGAGCCCTGATCTCGGAGGATGCTCAATGAAGTACGATGTTATTGTTGTAGGGGGACGCATTGGAGGATCCATTTCATCATTATTTGCATCAAGAAATGATGTTGATGTTTTGATGATTGAAAAACGACAGGAAATAGGAAGCCCTGTACAGTGTGCTGAAGGTACCACTTTCTCCACTTTTGAAACGTTGGAGATGAAGCCTTCTAAAAAATATATTTGCTCTGAGATAAGGGGTGCTCAAGTTCATGCACCTGACGGAAGGACTATGAAAGTAGAAGAAGGAATGACAGATGGTAATATTTTAAATAATAATACTATTTCTGAGGGTTATGTATTAGATAGAAGGGTTTTTGATAAATATCTGGCAATTGAATCAGCTAAGGTTGGGACGGATGTAATGGTTAAAACCACTGTAAAAGACTTGATTAGAAAAGAAGGTAAAGTCTGTGGAGTGGTTGCCAAACATTTAGGCGAAACTATGGAGATAAAAGCTGATGTAGTTATAGCTGCAGACGGTGTAGAATCAAATTTAGCTTATAAATCTGGAATAAACAGCATAAAAAATCCTGATGATATCTGTTCCTGTGCTCAATATGAATTAGTGGGTTTAGATATTGATCCTAACTTGTTAGAATTTTATTTCGGTAGAACAGTAGCACCTGGAGGGTATTCATGGATATTCCCTAAAGGTGAAGGCATAGCTAACGTGGGTGTAGGGGTAAGGAACTCAACTGAAACCGCTTATTATTATCTTAAAAAATTCGTTTCGAAATTTGATGCTACACCTGTTGAACTTAATATTGGTGGAGTTCCACTTTCAGGACCTATGGATAAAACTTATAATGATGGATTTTTAGTTGTGGGGGATGCTGCTGGACAAGTTGATCCTATAACCGGTGGGGGGATTCATATAACTGCTTCATGTGCCCGAATAGCTGGTGAGGTTGCAGCAGAAGCTATAAAGGAGGAAAATGTTTCTTCAATGTCCCTAAAGAGGTATGATGAACTGTGGAGAGATGAATTTGAGGATAACTTAAAAACATCATTTAAGTTTAGAAAAGCATTTGATAAACTAAGTGATAGTGATATGAACGCTCTAGCGGAATTCTTTGAAAATAATGATTTAGAAAAAATATCCAAATTAACTACACTCAAATTCTTAGGTAAACATCCTAACCTTTTAAAACTTTTAAAAGACCTTCTATAACAGATTTTTTTTAATTTATATATCCTTAAATTTGTTTAAAATAAAATAATATTAACGTTTATTATTAAAATAATTCTAAAACGATTAAATTCAATATAAATTAAATATTGGCTGATCTATTATTTTTCACCTAAACAGGAATTGTAGTTGAGAAACATGAATTTGTCTGATAAGATGTTTAATCCAGACATACGATCTATGGAAGAAAACAGGGATATTAATGGTTTGATTAAAGCACTTAACCACGATGAATATCTTATACGTAAAGAAGCCACAAGATCTCTTAAAAAAGTGGGTGATGAAAGAGCGATTGAACCCCTTATAAAATCATTGAAGTATGAAGAGTGGCAAGTTCAACACGCACTTTTAAATACCGTGAGAGTATTCAGCGGAAACTCTCGGCATAATCAGTGATAAACGCGCTGTAAATCCTCTTATAGCAGCTATGAAAGAAGACATTGATGATGATGTGCGGTGGAAATCAGCCTGGGCTCTGGGGAAAATTGGTGATGAAAATGCAGTTGATTCACTTATCGAAGCGTTGAATGATGATTGTTGGACGGTTAGAGAAAATGCTGTAAAGGCTTTGGGTAATATAAACAGCACAAAAACAGTTGAACCTTAATTATGACCCTTAATAGTGAAGAGTGAGATTAAGGATGTATGCAGCAGTTAGTATTGGGAAAATAGGTGATGAAAGGGGTATAAAACCTCTTTTAAATGTTTTAAATGATGATGATGATGTTAGCCGTAGCGCTATAGATGCACTGGGAAAGATGGGTGATATTGCATTCAAGCCTCTTATGGAGTTATTTAATGAGGATGATGATTGGTATATACGAAGTAAAGTTGTAGAGACTCTGGGGAATATAGGTGATAGTAGAGTAGTAGGATCATTAATAGATGCTCTCTCTAATAAAAAGAAAAAAGATAGGAATAGGTTTATTCGCGGGAGAGCCTTAGAGGCTCTGAGTAAAATAGGTGACATACGGACTGTTGATGTTATTAAAATCGCCTTGGATGATGATATTTTATTTGTCAGGCAGAAAGCAGAGGAAGCACTTGAAAGAATTACGTTAGCGGAATCCTTTAAAATAATCCATTTTGATGATGGTGAAATTCTATTTGCATATCCTATAAATTGGGATATGAAATCAGTTACTGAAGAGAAGAAAATAGTAAAGGGAGTTATGGGGAGAAAGTGACATTTTCAATAAATAGAGGAATAGGGATTGGCGAAAACTCGCTAGATGAATTTATAGAAATGTTGAAAGACGCTTTTATACTCAATAATATACACGTTGTATCAGAAAAAACATTGAAAACAGGTGAAATGGAAGGTTATGTAATAATTTGTGAAACCCCGGATCTTAGTATATTAATTATCACAAGTTTCAAATTGTATGATCGGATTATTATCTTCATTTTTTTATTAAACCTGAATTATTTGAAGATGCCCATGAAGATATAAATCTAATAATAAATAGCTTCTATATTCTTAATTATTAAATAGAAGAATATCCAGTACAAAAAGTTCTTCTTAACAATTTATATAAATAAAATCATTTGGAGTGTTTTAATATTGAAATCAACAAGATCCACGATAAAATTATAATATCTACATACAAAACAGATAAACTATATTTCTCAGTTGGAATTTCTAGTTCAACTCATAAAATAGTTGGAATATCTCTCCCACAAGATGAAATTGATGAATCTGTGGCCGAAATTTCATACCGGTACCTGGAATACGAATTATCTGATAATTATATAGAGATAGCAAAAACCATTTCGAAGATTTATAAAGGCGAAAATGTTAATTTCGATTTAAAATCTCTTGATCTCGAGACTCCAGAATCCAAAAATATAAAATCAGTAGTGAGAACGCCATTCGAGAGAGAAGTACTCATACAAACTTCGAAAATTCCCTTTGGTGATGTTAGAACATATAAATACATCGCAGAAAAACTTGGAACTAAAGCTTATAGGGCAGTTGGAACCGCACTCGGCAAAAACCCATTTCCAATAGTTATTCCTTGTCACAGGGTTGTAAAATCCAATATGAAAATTGGAGAGTATCGTGGTGGAAGTGAAATGAAAAAAGAAATATTAAAGAATGAAGGAATAATAATAAATGAAGATAGAATAATTAATTAAAAAAAATTTAAATATTTTTCTTCGAAATTTAATTTTTTTTTACAAAAAATGTTAATCAAATTCTATCTTGATACAGTTTCATAGCTTCTTCAAGTACATCTGCAAATGAAATATCCTTTTTAAGATCTTCAAGATCTTCAATTGAGAATATTTTAAGCACATTATCCTTACAAGCCTCTACACAAGCAGGTATTATACGATCTGAATCCAAACATAAGGTACACTTTTGCATTGATTTTTTCTCATCATCGACCACTAGCATTCCCACAGGACATGCTATCATGCATAACCTGCAGAGTATACATGCATCATCATCTATAATTAACGTCCCATCCTCTTCTTTTATAGCTCCAGTAGGACAAATACGGGCGCAGGGAGCTTTTTCAGGATGGCATTGGAGGCAGAAAATAGGGAGTGTGCTACTTTTTTTACCCCTAGAAATTCCATGCTCCTTTTTACAGGCATTAATACATTCCTGACACTCGGTGCACATTCTCGGATCTATCACCATCAACGTCTTCATTTTATTATCACACCTTATTTTTCAATTTCAATAAAAAATCAGATACTGCAGATGAATCTCTTGGTCCTACCAGAACTTCCCACCCACTTTCATCCTCTATTTCACCACTCACAGGAGCTGCGAGTCCAGGTACTACGAGAGTTCTAGTCTTTACCTTATCTTCAATTTTTGAGTCTTTTATAAGGTCTGTAACAGATTTTCCGTTGAATTGATTACCAGCTATGGAAACATCCACCGCTCTACCTTCAGTATCCAACACCAGAAGGTAACAGTTAGCTTTACCTGATTTAAGATCTCCTTCTACTGTATAATAAGTCAATGCGAAGTTGGTGGTTAGTAGAACAGGCGAATTCTCATCAACCTCTCCAAATTCATAGAGTCCAGGATCAACTGCTTGAGGCTTACGAGGATCCGTGTAAATACTTTGTCTTAAAGTTAACATAGGTATTAATTCCCAGATGTTTGTTCCATGTACAATTAGAATGTCAGCGTATTTATTCATGAGAGTAGCTGCTATAGTGGCTTCCTTTATTCCACCTTGCACATCATCATTCTCATAAAGCCATGTAATTGCAGGCACACCCATAATTGGGAATCTGAAATCTTCATCATTCTCCTCCACCGCTAATCTTCTAATCATCACGAAGTTATCGATGGTATCTCCTATACCATCACCTACAAAGGTGCTGGGATCCAGTACTATATCTTTAATACCCTTTGCACGTAAGATTCTGGAAAGTTCCTTCATCTTTTCCAGATCATTGTTCACAAAGATTGTTATAGGACATTCATACTGAATAGCTAGATTTGCCATATCCTCTAAGTTATTTTCTGTGGCAGCGTATATAAGAGGTCTTTCATCACCGACCACTTCCAAAGCAGCTTTCATGGCTTCAGAATCCATTGAACAAAGCACCAAAGGTAATTTCGATTTCTTCAGTTTTCCAGCTACTTCTGCAAATTGTTCCGCGCTCCCTGATACGTTTCTGAGTGCTATAGCATCTAATGTTAGTTTTTCACCTGTTCTCTCAAATTCTGCTTCTTCAATCGATTTAACTCTATCTTGAAAAGCAGTATCATCCATGTTATCGCTTACATCGATAACTAAGGGTGTTTGGTTATAGTAAGTTAATTCATACCTATAAAGTACCTCATCACCACCTAGAGTTGCAGTTTTATCCCCTATACCGAAAGTTATCTGCCTAACTGCAGGTGCGAGCAGGCTTTCAAGCTTTTCTAATTGATCATCTTCCAATTCTGTACATAATTCGAGTTGCGTATCCTTTTCTGAGAGTTTAGTGGCAAATGCCATACACGATGCTTCACCACATATCTCACAGTTGGTTTGTGGAAGTAGTCTGTAAATATCCATTGCCGTGACTTGCAATTTTTAAACCTCCTTTTATACTCCAAGTTCCGTTATCCAGTTTGAAATATTTGGTACATCAGTGTCAAGGTACTCTTTGGTAAATGTAGATCCAATCTCACTTAAAAGCTGTACAGATGATGGATGAAGCATCATAAATATATCTACACCACATAGCATCATGGTTAGCCCAGTAACTATCTCCCAAATAGGTCCCCTGTAATCAGTGGGTCCCCATTCATCTTTTTTCATCCAAGCTTCACGTGAACCCCAAGCATTAGTTGTACCAGATGACATAGGCATCTGTAAATCTTTATCACCCTTTAATGCTGCCAATCTAGTCCTAGTTATAACATCTATGGAAAATTCTATTCCATAACCCAATGCACAAGTGGTGGGGTCCATAACAATATCTTCCCTAGTTAATCCTTCTTTCATAAGGTATTTGTTAAGAGTTTTTTGCATATTTATATCCGTGATAGCCCAAGATAGTACAGCATGATTATAATCCATAGCAGCCTTAGCCACCCTTCTGTAGTCAAGATCCAGGTTAGCCGAAGCTAGAAGACATCTTTCACCCTCTGCAGCTGCTGCTGCAGCTTCAAGAACTACAGGATCCTTTTTAGGGTCACCTGATCCCCCTATCACCAGGGGGACATCCACTGCCTGGAGCACTTCTTCAATATCAGCTGCCGCCTGCTTAGGTGTTTTATCCATGACTTTAGGGCCGGTTCCAATAAGATGTATAGTTACCATATTAGCTCCAAAATCTTTAACAGCCTTTTTAGCCCAGTCACCAGGATGATCCATCACATCAGAGAAGTGTTCCCTAATAGGTCGTGGCAAACCAGGCATGGGTATATCAAAAACATCAAAGGTTACTACTGGAGGGTTTGGCTGCGGTTCTTCAAAACGGTAAAGGGCTTTTTGACCACCTAATAATACCGGTTTTCTTGTACCAGCCCCCAGCTGCACCTCTGCCACCTCCCCCGGATAATCATGAACTGGAAGTTCAAAGGGTACTGGTGGAATTATTCTATTAGATATTACTGCTGCTGCCTGTTTTTGTACCACCTGTTGCACCGCTTTTTGAACTGCGGGCATCAGTTGAATTTCTAATTCTTCAAAATCCATTCTAAATTCATTTATTTCTATGGTGTCCGTTTTTTCAAGTAGTTTAAGAAGCTGTGTCATTTTATCCATAAAGCCACATCCTTAAATTTTCAATTTCTAATTATATTTAATCTAATATTTGAGATACTACCTTTGATACAGTTTTTACAGGATTAGAATCAACAGGAAGCCCAATCAGTGGTTTCCCCTCTATATCATATTCCGTCACTTCAGTATCATCATAAATTACTCCAATGACATCAAGTCCAGTTTCAACCGCTTTCTTCCTAATTAAATCTTCATTTTCTTTTTTAACCCGGTTCAATACCAAGAACATCTTCTGAAAATTTATATCTAATTCATTAGAAAGATTTCCAATTCTTTGAGCTGTTAAAAACCCTCTTTTTGAGATGTCAGTGACTATCAACATAACATTCACGTTCTGAGTAGTTCTCCTACTCAGGTGTTCCAATCCTGCTTCGGTGTCTATGATTATGAAATCATAATTTGAAGATAATGTTTCTATTATTTTTCGAAGCATATTATTCACGGCACAGTAACATCCGCTTCCTTCTGGTCTTCCCATGACTAATAAATCGAATTCAGGTGATTCAACCACTGATTCCATGATTTTATAGTCCAATATATCCCATTTATTCATCCCTGCAGGTATTTTACCTGCCGCAGTATCTTGTTTAAGCTCTTCTCTAATGTCTCCCACTGTTTTCTCTACCTCGACTCCTAATGCTTCTGGAAGATTGGAGTCAGGGTCAGCATCAATTGCCAGTACATCTTTACCCGTTTCAGAAAGGATCTTTATCAAGAGGGATGATACAAGAGTTTTACCTGTTCCTCCCTTGCCACTTACAGCTATTATCACTAAATACCCCATAAATGCTTTATATAAAAATTTATTTTACACAAAATATTGTATCTCTAGAATTATATTTCCATTTCAACTTTTTTTCAATTTTAATCCTTTATTTTCTTTTTATTATCACCTTCTCGGCGTATATTTTAGCATTTTTTAGAATAATCTTCATCCCCGTTGAAGTTGGAAGCGTCATCTCAGAAGCATAAGCTACAGGAGACGTTGGGACCTCTCTTGTATCCATTTCTTCTATTTCTTCAAGTTCAGGAGTTTCAATAGGTTTTTCATCAGTTTCAATTTCTTCTGTAGAAACTTTTAATCGTTCTAGTATAGGATGTTCTTTTTCTTCAAGGAATGTTCGTATTTCCTTAATACTGTTTACATCTTCCTCAGTAGGAATTTTGTCAATAAGATCTGCCGGAATGTAATCTACCAACGCGTCTTTTATCTCTTTAGGCAGCCATACTACTCTTTCGTAACCACCATCTGCCTGCAAGAATTTGGGGGATCTCATATATTCCAAACTTAAGCCAGTGAATCCTTCCACCTGTTTTCCACCAGAGCATTGCCCAGCCATAGCGGAAAATGGTAATCCTAAAGGTGTTTCACCTTTGAAATCCCGATCAACAATCCCTATTCCATCTAATTCTGGGACGTAGAATGCCACTGCTTCAAAACATCCACATGAAGTGTGAGGATATTCAAATACACTGTGTAGGTAAATTCGATCAAAAGTACCCTGTGAACGATCGGCTACTACCAAGTTAACATTTTCATATTCGCCTTTAACCTCGTCCAGTATTTCACCTTTTTCTATTTCAAATATAGGTCCTTCAGGATCCATTTTTGCGGCAGCTCGACAGTCAAACCAATTTATCGCTCCACAAAGAGCCGTTCTATCCGGTGTTACCACACAAACGTGAGTGGGTGCAAAGGATTGGCACATCACACAACCGTAGAATACGTCTACGTCCTCATCTGATAACTCTCGAGCTCTAGCATCTCTTTCTTCGTATAATGATTTTGCTTTTTCCAAGAAAACTTCAACTTCAGCTTTATCCGTTAGTATCGTAATTGATATTGCTTCTATGATAGGGAATTCTTCCCGAAATAATGTAGATAATGCTTTAGTCAAATGTTCTAATTTGAATCCTGATTCTTTTGCTTCTTTACTGACTCTACACCAAATCTGATCCCTCTGGTTTAAATGCATGAATCCTTTAATGTAGTTACATAGTTCATGTGTTCTACGTTCTATTACTCCTTCCAATTCCTTCTCTAATTTTTCACCCTGGATTTCTATTAAAATACCCAGAGGATAAATTTCTCCCTCTTCCATATCGGCCAGTTCTGGACCTTTTACTTCTATTTTACCGTCTTCAACATTGTCTTTTACTTGAACTAGTTCTGCCCCAATAGATTTTGGGCCAGCGAGTTCAACGAACATATTAGCTGATCTTATGCGCTCTCCTTCGTACATAGGGCTGACATCAACAGGTATATCCTCAAACATTGAATTCCTCCAATCTATCTTTTATCCCATTTCTTTAATCATTTTTATTATTCATAAAAATATTTAATCCATCTTCATTTTTTCAAGATAGTTAAACCATTCTGCATCCTTCATATTAGGGAATGACGCATCTGCATTGGAATGGAAATATTTGCAAAGTGTAAGTGTCTTAAGTTTAGGTGCAAAGTGCTTAAGGGTGGAAAGACCCTGTGAAGCTATGTAATAAATACAACCAATAAATATAACTAGATCATGCTGCCCTTCACTTTTTACACCATTCCAATCCGGGTCTTTAAGGAGGTTTACTATTTCAACTATTCCATATGGTTTGGTTTCAATTCCCATTTCATTAAATGCTTTAAAAGCATCTCCAGTGGTTACTATGGGCAGTTTCCATTTTTCTGAGATCTCTACAGCATAATTTATTATAGGTTCTTCAGCTGCAATAGGCCCCACAACCATTAATGGTCTCTTAGCTTTCTTAATCATCATTTTAGCTGTTTCAGGCGTTACCAATAAAGCCTGTTTTGGCCCGGCTATAACTGTTGGCTGCCAGGGAATAACTCTCTCACTCATTTAATCACCATCCATTTTCATTAATGATGGTTCTTGTGGTATTTTTCTTGGTTCCCATCCTTTTCCTTTCAGAATTTCCATGATATCTCTTTTATAGATTATTGGGATGTCTTTCTCCACTCTTACGAATTTATGAATATCATCAGGAATGACACCGAAATATTTCCTGTGCAAGTCAATGTAATGGTTTAATTTTAACTGTCGTCCCTTCGAAGTATCATTAGGTCTTATACAGAGTTTAGCAATCATAACTGTTGCTTCTTCCCTGTTTTCAGCTGCATAAAGAAGATGCTCTGGTGCTGGTTCACCACTCACCACTTCGCCAGATCTTAAATCATTGATTTCCCATTTTTCTTCTTTATCTGTTCTGCCAAGGAATAATCGCCGGTATTTAGAACCATGTGGTCCTAGTACCACTGGGATTCCCCATCGATTTACTCCAGTAGCGATGGCAACTGCTTTTTGAGAATAAGCACCCCATGCAACACCACAGGCACCTACTCTGTTCAAGATATAGTCTGCTATTTCTTCAAAGTTACCTTCCAATGGTTTTTTGGCAAATATATTGGCTATTTTTATGCATGCTCCTGGTATATGGGCGTTTGAAACACAAGATCCAACGTTAACTAATCCTTTAGCGTCGAAATCACCGCTGTATCTTTCATAAAGAGTTTTACCCTCTTCATCCCGATATTCACCTATGGTCATAGCTCCGCATCCGCTTGTCACTACTATATAGTTCCTCTCTAGGAATTCTTCAGCCATTTTGGCCACGTCTTCCCCACCTTCCGGATAATTGGTGCATCCCACAAATGCTATAACACCAGGTATATCTCCTAAGACGATAGGTGCACCCACTCGCCTTATTTCAATATCCTGAATTGGCCCTCTACCTGCTCTTACATTATATTTTTCATCTTTAACATAGTGTTCACCGATTTTGGTAAGCATAGATATTAGTGGGAGGTCTCTTTCACATTCTTGTTCACATCTTCCGCAGGAATAACAAACATCGTATTTGTAGAGTTCAATGAATTTGGAATAGTCACCTTTACCTGCTGCTACAACAGCATCCATCATCTGTTGGCTGTTGGGACATGCTCTGACACACCAACCGCATTCGGTGCATTCTTTAGCCATTTCGGTGATTTCATCCAGATCCGGTAGTATTTTTAAGTTTCCACGGTCTTCAGCTATATTCATAGCCACTCTGGTGGCTACTTCACCCACCTTATCCGGGTCAAGTATCAATGCACCTTCAATATCGCCTTTTAAAAGCTGTGAGACTATTTTATCCGTGTCTTCTTTGGTCAGGTCAGGAAGTCCCAGGCATATCTTATCTGTTGTAGCAAGCACTACTGCATTGTTCTTTTTAGCTTCCTCGAGAATGTCAGTTCTCACGCATTGCTCATCTACTACTATAACGTCTGCAACACCACTTCTTACAAATTTTAACTGTTTTGAAATTGGGCCAACTACCTTTGCACTTTTATTATATCGTGTTATGTCCAATGCAGCACAACAGATACCACATACTTCCAATTCATCTTCAAGCTCTTCATTTTCAATATAATCAATAATACCTGATCCTGGAATGACATTATGACCTATACATAATATTACTGGTTTATTTCTGTCAATTGTTCCCATTCCCAGTTCTACTAGAGGTGCATCTTCATCACCTTTAGGCATGTTAAGGGCTACAATCTGTGCAATGTCCCCTATTTCTTTTCCAATATTATCCATTAGACCCGCATGTAAAGCCTTTGATTCAAAATCAATATTATTACCTTCCTGTCCTGTGTGACAAGCAGATAATAAATGTACCATTTGTTCTTCCAAGTAATCTAAGGCTTCTTTTAAGTCTCCTAAAGTTTCAGGTTTTTTACCAAGTACTACTCTCATTATGGGAGCTTCAATATCAATATTCATTCCCAGATTTATAGGTAAATCTTCACCATATTTTTTTGTTAAATATCCTAAAAGATGCCGTGCATGTCCTGAATGGGCTGCTGAGCCGATACAACATGCTAAAAGCACATTTCTTGCCTGTTGAGCTTGTATATTAATGCCGCAGGCTCCTTTTTTACCTGCAGTTAAATCACATTTTCCATATGTACATAAACAGCACATATCACATAATGGAGCGTAAAATGGTTCATATCTATTTAGTAATTTCATATCCCATGATCTTAAATCGGTTATATTAGGTTTGGGAGTGGGTCCTAGTGGTAAGGATGATTCTTCAGATATTCTTGATTCTTTTTGACCTGTTTTACCAGTGATGTCACCAATTGAAAATTTAAAATCTTTTGTCTTCCAAAAATCGTCTTTGAATATTTTTTGTTTCGGTGCTCTTGATTTCGGTGCCACAATTATCACCAATTATTAATGATTTATAATGATGATTCTATCCTGATATTATATATATAGTTTATGTGCTTTTTTTAGTTGTTTATTGAATTGTTGAAATGACTCTTCAGAGCATATATACCAATGTTAATATCTCTCAAACATTCGTTTTTGAGGGTTTTGATTATAATTCCTTTTGGAGGTTCTATTGCGGTATTGCAACCATTTGTTCACGGCGGTATTGTTCTTTATACGTTGCCTTTGGGTATAAATATTACTTATCAGG
>Ga0224515_1000177_pt1 | contig 12108 bp, 7 predicted proteins | sample IRFST25metaG_FD_179880 | JGI IMG/M metagenome (GOLD analysis project Ga0224515, IMG submission 179880) | Peat soil microbial communities from Stordalen Mire, Sweden - IR.F.S.T-25 | ecosystem: Environmental > Terrestrial > Soil > Wetlands > Peat | place: Sweden: Norrbotten County, Stordalen Mire...
CCCTCGGCTGGCGCGATGACCTCTGGGGGGATGACGACATCTGGCGGTTTGGGCGGGAAAAACACTGGAGGCACAGGCGCGGGCGGCAAGACCGGAACAGGCGGCGCGACAGGCAACTCCGGTGGCGTGGGCACCTCCGGTGGTGCGACGACCTCGGGTGGCGCGATGACCTCCGGTGGCGCAACTGGCGGGATAGGTGGCAGAGGTACCGGAGGGGCAGGCGCGGGCGGCAAGACCGGAACAGGCGGCGCGACGCAAAGCGGCGGTGCGACAGAGACGGGCGGCGCGACACCAACCGCAGGCGCAGGGCCCCCGCCGTCGGGGACACCGGTCGGCGTGCATGGACAGCTCAAAGTTTCCGGGAACAAGATCGTCGATCAGAACGGTAATCCGGTCACGCTGCATGGAATGTCGATGTACGACTGGTCGCAACAGGGCAGGCAATTCTACAATGCGTCCGCGGTTGGCCACCTTGCCAAGGACTTTGAGTGCGCCATTCTCCGAGTTCCCATTCTGCCCCAGAATGCCTCTTCGGGGTTGAGTCGGCTCGAGGCCGTACTCGACGCTGCCGTTGCCAACGGCATATACGCGATAATCGACTGGCACGGGGGCGGCAGCTCTCAACAAACCGCAGCGGCGACCTTCTTTGGCAGCATGTCCGCCAAGTATGGCAACACTCCCAACATCATGTATGAGCCCTGGAACGAACCCACCGTGGCTTGGGCCACCGTCAAGACCTATCATGAAGCGGTCATAGCAGCGATCCGTGCCAACGACCCCGACAACATCATCTTCCTCGGCACTCCCCAATGGGACCAGAAACCCGACACGGCCGCCGCCGATCCGGTCACCACTTCCACGAACCTGGCCTATGTGGTCCACTTTTACGCAAATAGCCATCCTCTCGCCGGTTTCCAGAAGGCGATAACCACGACGCTGAACGCAAACCTAGCCATCTTCGTTACCGAATACGGTGGATGCTCAGCGAATGGGAACGGCACCTTCAATGCGACGGAATTGCAGAAATGGTGGACCTTCCTCGATGCGAACGATATCGGCTGTACGAACTGGGCGGTCGAGACCAATGGGGAGACGTCCTCTATCTTCAAGACCAACGCAAGCGCAAACGGCCCGTGGACCACAGCCGATCTCACAGACCCGGATGGCACAACGATTATTAGCTACATACAGAGCAAGTACGCCGCGACCCTAACATCACCCTGATGCCGTAGGGGGAGCCGGCGCGCTCCCCACGCGACTAGGGCTCTCTAAGCGTCCGGGACTCCTCCCGACCCGTATCTGCGCGACCTGAGGCGTGTTCGCGCAGCGCACTGACGCGACTTGTGCCGCTGTCCCGGTTTCGTGACGAGGCCGTGTCCGAGGCCTTCGTCACCGGCATGCTCGTGCACAATTCGAGGCGGAGCCGACAAGAACCGGCGAAGGGCTTCCCTTTCGGGGTGGCGCGTGCTTGGATCGACGACGGTGGAAGTGGTGTTTCACAAGGCGCATCCCAGCTACCAGCCGATGGCCGATCGGCAAGCTCTGGGTCGCGAGTCGCCCCTCGCAGGGCCGCTCTGTTTCCTTCTCATCATTGCCGCGGCCTTCGCCGCTTATCACAATAGTTTCTCCGGTCCCTTTGTGTTCGACGACATCGCGGCAATCGTCGACAATCCATCCATCAGGCACCTGTGGCCCATCATGCGTGCTATGGCTCCGCCGCTGAGCTCGGCCGGGGCGAACGGAAGACCAATGGTCAACCTTTCCCTGGCAGTCAACTATGCTTTGGGCGGAACAAACGTCGCGGGATATCATGTCGTCAATTTTCTCCTTCATGTCGCGGTTGCGCTCGTGCTCTTCAGCGTTGTGTCGCGCACACTGCGGCTGCCATCGCTAGGGGGACGGTTCGAAGGCAAAGTGCGGCACATTGCACTCGCAATAACCCTGCTCTGGACGGTGCACCCGCTCCTGACCGAGTCAGTAGCGGCGGTGATCCAGCGTAATGAGTTGATCGTCGGCCTCTTCTACCTGCTCACGCTCTACGCCGTCGTCCGTTCATTCAACTCGACCAGGAAAGCCTTCTGGTACGCATGGGCCATCGCGGCCTGTTTGCTTGGAATGGCAAGCAAAGAAGTCATGGCTACGGCGCCGGTCATGGTGTTGCTCTACGACCGGGCATTCCTTTCAGGTTCCTTCAAGAAGTCGTTGATGCAAAGGCGGCCGCTGTATCTTGGCCTGTCGGCAACCTGGGTCCTGCTAGGTTTGCTCGTCTTCTCCCACAAGGATCGGGCCGGAACCGCTGGGTTCGGGCTCGGGGTCGAGTGGTGGGCCTATGCTCTGACCCAGTGCCAAGCCATCGTCCGCTACCTCAGCCTGGCAGTCTGGCCGCAGGGGTTGGTATTCGATTACGGCGCGGGTGTGGTTAGGGACTTCGCGACCGTTTGGCATCAGGCATCCATTCTTCTGGTGCTGCTGGCGGCGACCGCGTACGCGACGCTTCGTCAGCCGAAGCTGGGATTCGTGGGGTGTTGGTTTTTCGGAATTCTCGCGCCAAGTTCGAGTGTTGTTCCGCTGGCCACGCAAACGACAGCGGAGCATCGGATGTACCTGCCATTGATCGCCGTGGTTGCCCTCGCGGCTCTCGGACTCTTCACCAAGGCGAACAAGAATGCAGGGCTTGTGGTGGTCGGAGTCGTCGCGTCGCTGCTCGGCTGGAAGAGCGTGCAGCGTAATGAAGTCTACAAGAGCGCTGTTGCTCTCTGGGGCGATACAATCAGCAAATGTCCAGAGAATGCCCGGGCCCATAAAGAGCTTGGGAACGTGCTGGAAGGCGCAGGAAGAATGTCGGAAGCGCTTGCAAATTACGACAAGGCTCTGCAACTAAGACCCGACTACGTAACGGTCTACTGTGACAAGGCCGAGGCGCTCTTGAGAATGGGTCAGGCATCGGCGGCCGTCGAGCTATTCGATCGGGCGTTGCGCATCGACCCGGCCTACTTGAGGGCCCTCAAAGGGAGCGGAGATGCGCTGGTGCAGGCGGGACGGGGTGATGCTGCCATTTCATCATACGAAGAAGCGCTCAAGCTTCAGCCCGATGATTCGGGCGCGGCCCGCAATCTCGGGATCGCTCTGCTAGCCGCCGGAAGGGTGTCCGAGGCGATCGAGCGGTTCGAAGCCGTGTTGCGCAGCGATCCTCTGGACGCCACCGCGCACAGCAATCTCGGTTATGCATTTTGGCAAATCGGACAGGTTGAAATGGCCGTCGTGCATTTTGAGACGGCGGCGCGATTGGAGCCCGACTCCGCAGAGGCACATTACAGCTATGCACGGGCACTGGCGCGGGCGAGACGGTTTGCGGATGCGATTGGCGAGTACCGGAGAGTCATCGCGCTGAAACCGGATCATGTTGTGGCGCACTACAACATGGGGAACGCATATGCGCAGACCGGGCAGTTGCTGCAGGCTGTCGCAGCATACGACGAGGCGTTGAGATACAGGCCCGAGTATCCGGAAGCCCACAACAACCTCGGTACGATTCTGCGCCGTCTGGGCCGTCTTGAGGAAGCTCGTAGGCACTATGGTCTGGCACTTCGCTACAAACCTGACTATCCCCAGGCGCAGCGCAACCTTGCAGCCTTGGTCGGATCGCAGGATGTGCCATCGATACAGGAGTAGTCGCTCGGGCTGCTACCGCGGTCATCCTCTCTTCTCGACACGAACACGACATCCTTGTCAGGGCGGCCGTAGTTTCTCATCGCCGAGGATCCTGAAGTCAGGCACTTTGCGTATCTCTTCCATGGCGCAAATCTTGCCTGCCTGAAAGTGCCCTAGATCTGTCTGGACACTCTCATCCCAGGACCTAGCATTCGTTGATCGATCTTGTGACCAGAAAAACTTCCCGGGGGTTGTCCATCTGTGTCAGCGTTCTTTTCAACACGTCTTTGAGTCAAGGAGGCCATCCATGAAACCGCTTAATGGCGGGATCGCCGCGCTTCTCGTGCTCGCTACGTGCAACGGAGCGGAACAAGAACCCAGCTCCGCGAATATCGAATCCTCCTCCCAGGCGCTCGGCCAACCCCCTGCGAGCGAGGTGGCAACATGGAAGAAAGTCGGCGGCAGCACCCTGCCGGACGGCCGTTACTTGCAGGCCGTGACCTTCGACGAAACTCGCAAGGTTGCCGTGATGTTCGGAGGATTGACCTACAGCCTTTCCACCGGCATGGCCTCTGCGAGCCAGGAGACATGGGAGTGGAGTCCCGCGACGGGTGACTGGACCAATCGCACCGCGACCGGCACGCGGCCGGCGGTACGTTCCGGTTCGGCCATGGTGTTCGACTCGCAGCGCAACAAGATCACCCTCTTCGGCGGCCGCGCAGGCAGCGGATTCAACTACCAAGACACCTGGGAGTGGGATCCTTCGGGCGGGACCTGGACGGATGTGACTAGCTCAGGCGGCCACCCCAGCGGACGCAGCCAGCACGCCATGGTCTACGAGAAGTCAACCGGGAAGATCTTGCTCTTCGGAGGCGGACGAAGCGACTCCACCTCCTCCGATGGAACTGGCATCTCGGTTTCGTTCGGCGACACCTGGGAGTGGGACCCGGGCACCCACGCCTGGGCCCAGCGCCAGCCGACGGCCAGCCCGCCGGCACGACACGATTTCGGATTGATCTGGGATTCGTCCCGCAACAAGGCCGTGCTCTTCGGCGGCATGGAGAAAGACACGGCGGGAATAGACGGCACTCCCATGCAAGACACCTGGGAGTGGGATCCCACGGCTGGCACCTGGACTGAGCGAACCACCCAAGGAGTCAAACCATCCCCTCGCTATGCTCACTCGATGGCATTCGCCGGGGGCATCAACAAGGCCATCGTCTTCGGCGGCTGGGACATCACAACCGGATTGGCCATCAATGACTTGTGGGAGTGGGATCCCACCAGCGGATCCTGGACTTTGCGCCTGGACGGAACCGAGGCTGGCATTCCATCGGCGCGCATGTATTCCTCCCTGGTCTCAGACGATTCAAAGGCACGGCTCGAGTTGATAGCCGGTGCGGCAAACGATCCTTACTTGATGGGAGGCGTAGGTCCGGGTGGATATGGGCAGGGTACCCGGGAGGTTTGGGAGATCGATACCGCGTCGTATGCGTGCAAGGATCGCTCGACCCCCAGCGACACGCCACTGCCGCGTTCGAATCATGCCCTGGCGTACAACCCGGCCACCGGGAAGACCTACGTCTTCGGCGGAGTGGACATGACCCAGCGACCTTTCGATGATCTGTGGGAGTGGGATGGCAAGACCTGGACAGAGGTGGTTACGGATGTCCGGCCCTCCGCCCGCTCCGACGCCGGCCTGGCCTACGATCCGGCCAGGAAATCCCTGATCCTCTACGGCGGCCAAAACAATCAGATGATGGGAATGTACTACCAGACAGTCTTGGGCGACACCTGGGAGTGGAGCAGCACCACGCGGCAGTGGACGCAGCTTTCGCCCACGTCAAGTCCTGACCCGCTCTACGGACATGGCATGGTCACGGACACGACCCGGAGCAAGATCCTGCTCTTCGCAGGGATGAGCGACTACTCGTACTACTATCCGATCGTACCTGTGCCGGGTTCTCGCCCTGGCTACCAGAATCCTCTGCGCAACGAGGTTTGGGAGTGGGATGGCAACACTATGACCTGGACCAATCGAAGCCCCTCGGTTGGCACAAGCGCGCCGACTCCCCGTCAGTATCCCGTCCTCGCCTACGATGAGGCTCGGCAGAAGCTCTTCGTCGCGGAGAATTCGGCGTACTATGTCGCTGGTGGCTACAGCCCCTATTGGGAGTGGGATCCAATCTCGGCGGGGTGGACTGTGCGCGATACCGGCGACAACCTCGCATACGGCTCGCCGTACTGTGCCACCTACGACTCCACACGGCGACGCGAAGTCGTCTATGGCGACATGTCGAGCACGGGAATCCACGAAACCTGGGAGTTCGACGCCAAGGGCCCAACCTGGTATGTGCGGACGATCGACAACTCACCCTCCGAGGTCTATGGCATGGCCATGGCGTTCGACCGGGTGCGCGGCGTAGTGGTCCTTTTTGGGGGCAACGCGAACGGCATTCCGACGGACGAAACCTGGGAATACAGTGTGACCGGCCTGGGAAATGGCGAAGGCTGCTCCACCAGCACCGCTTCGGCCTGTGCCTCCGGCAACTGTGTCGATGGCGTGTGCTGCGAATCCAGCTCCTGCACGGGGCCCTGCAAGTCGTGCAGCGTGAGCGGCCACGAAGGCACTTGCGTTCTCGCGCAGGCGGGTACGGAGGTTCCCGGCAGTTGTTCCAGCGGACAAGCCTGTGACGGCAGTGGCAATTGCAAGTCCAGCAATGGCCAAGCTTGTAGCAGTGGTAGCGCATGCGCCTCGGGCCTCTGCGTGGACAGCGTATGCTGCAACACCGTATGCGACGGGATGTGCGTGTCCTGCAATCAGGCCGGGCTTGCCGGAAAGTGTAGCCCCTACGCAGCCGGAAGCGATCCGCAGCAAGAATGCGGCAAGGGCACCGGAGCCTGCAAGCCCGCTTGCGACGGAGTCGGATCCTGTGCGTACCCTCCGTACGGAACGACCTGCGGCACTTGTCTGCTCTGCGACGGCGTGGGAACGTGCAGCCAGAAGGACCCCTACTGCGGCCTCCCCGGGTACGGCGGCGCCCCGGGCTACGGCGGCGCCTATGGCTACGGCGGCGCCCCCGGCTTCGGCGGTTCCCCCGGCTTCGGCGGCAGTAGCGTCCGCGGAAGTTCCACCGGCTACGCCGGCAGCTATGCCTACGGTGGCACGACCGGCTACGCCGGCAGCTATGCCTACGGTGGCACGACCGGCTACGCCGGTTCCCCCGGCTACGGCGGTGCTTATGGCTACGGTGGCACGTATGGCACTTATGGCTACGGCGGCTCCTCCGGCTACGGCGGCCGCGGTTCCGCTAGCTTCGGTGGCAGCTTTGGCTACGGCGGTTCCACCGGCTACGGCGGCACCTATGGCTATGGCGGTTCGATCGGCTACGGCGGTTCCACCAGCTATGGTGGTACGACCGGCTACGGCGGTTCCGCCGGCTATGGCGGCAGCAGTGGCCGCGGCGGTTCCATTGGCTACGGTGGCGCCTATGGCTACGGCGGTTCCATTGGCTACGGTGGCGCCTATGGCTACGGCGGCTCCTCCGCTGGTTCAGGTGGCAAGAGCGGCTCGGGTGGCGCAAGCGGCTTCGGCGGTTCGGGCGGCAATCGTAGTGGAGGCGTTCCAGGCACGGGCGGTGGAACCAACCCCGGTTCTACCACCACACAGCTACACCGTTCGGGCTGCGACTGCGCGTTGGGAAACACGACACCTGCCCACCCTGGCCTCGCAACGCCGATCTTCCTCGTCGGGTTCGCTCTCTTCTTGGGCAGGATTCGCAGACCGCGGAGATGACAACCGCCCGGATGATTTTCTGAGCCCTGCCAGAGGGCAGCCTCTCCCCCAGCCAGAAGGCCGCGCTATGCAGTCATTCGCCTTTCCTCTCGCCGCACTTTCCCTTGCTGCGGCCCCGTCTGCCCCATCCGGACAGGTGGCTCCCAAGGAGATCGATCGCAGCCACATCGACGCCAAGTACAAATGGAAACTGGGTGACCTCTATGCCTCCGACCAGGCTTGGGCCAAGGCCAAGGCGGCTCTCGGCAAGAAGGTGGCCGCGTTCGAGCAGCACAAGGGCCATTTGGGTGAGGGGCCCAAGGCGCTGGCTGATGCCCTGTCCGAGCTGGGAGCGCTGCAGAACGAGCTGCAGCGAATCGCGGTCTATGCCCATGCGCGCAGCGACGAGAACACCCGGCAGGCTGCCCCGCGCGCCATGCGTGCTGAGGCCGATTCGCTCTCGGTCCAGCTTGACACACTCACCGCTTGGCTGCGCCCCGAGCTTCTGACCCTGCCCGAGGCGACAATCCGGACGGCGTTGGCCCAGGAGAAGAGGCTGCGCGAATGGGCTTTCTATCTGCAGGACGTGTTGCGCTGGAAGCCGCACACCCTTGCCGCCGAGGAGGAACGCATCGTGGCCATGGCCGGCGAGCTTAGCATCGCGCCCAGCACCGTGTATGGCGTGCTGAAGGATGCCGACCTGCCTTACCCGACGGTCACGCTTTCGACTGGAGAAGAGGTGCGGCTGGATCCGGCTGGGTTTGCGCGCACGCGCACCTCGCGCAACCGGGCTGACCGGGTGAAGGTCTTCCAGGCCTTCTTTGGCGCCCTGAAGACGTTTGAACGCACCACCGGCGCGACCCTGTCCGCACAACTGAAGGCGCATATCTTCGATCGCGACGTGCACCACTTCAATTCGACTCTGGAGGCGGCGCTCTTTCGCGACAACATCCCAGTGGGCATCTACCGGCAATTGATCAAGGACGTCAACGCGAACTTGCCAACGTTACACCGCTATCTGAGGCTGCGGCAGCGCATCCTCGGCGTCCCGGACTTGGGCTACGAAGATCTGTACGCCCCGCTGGCGAGCGAGGTCGATCGACACTATTCAGTGGAGGATGCGGTGACGATGACCTTGGCCGCGGTGGCGCCCCTCGGGCCGGAGTACGGCAAGAAGCTGGCCCACGGCCTGCGAGCTGGATGGACAGATTTTCTCCCCAGCACGGGCAAACGCGCGGGTGCGTACTCGACGGGCGTGTACGGCGTGCATCCGTACCAACTGCTCAACTTCAACGGCCAGTGGGACGACGTTTCCACCCTCGCCCATGAGGCTGGGCATTCGATGCACACCCTGCTGGCCGGAGAGAGCCAGCCCTTTGCGACCTCGAGCTACGCCATCTTCGTCGCGGAGATCGCCTCGACGCTGAATGAGAACCTGCTGGTCCATCGGGCGCTCAGCGAGGCTCGCAACAACCACGAACGGCTGGCCTTGCTGGGCCAGCGCCTGGAAAGCCTGCGCACGACTCTGTTCAGGCAAACCATGTTCGCCGAGTTTGAGCTCGGCATCCACGAGCGCGCCGAGAAGGGTGAGGCCCTGACCGGGGAGGCGCTCAGCGCCGCCTATTTGGAACTGGTCCGTCGCTACACCGGACACGACCAGGGGATCTGCAACGTTCCCGAGCTATACGGGGACGAATGGAGCTTCGTTCCGCACTTCTACTACGACTTCTACGTGTACCAGTACGCGACCAGCCTGATCGCATCGACCGCGCTCTCCAAGGCCATCCTCGACGACGAGGCCCGCGGGGGCACCGCGGCCCGCGACCGTACCCTGGCCCTGCTGTCAGCGGGCGGCTCGGACTTCCCGGGCAACCTGCTGGCCCAAGCCGGCGTGGACCTTACGACCTCGGCGCCTTTTCGGGCGGCCATGCAGGAGATGAACGCCGTCATGACCCAGATCGAGGCGATCCTGCCCGCCCCGCCCGCGAAGTAGCCACCGCGCGACCTTGGGCGCAGCCTACTCGAGCTGCAGACCGCACCCCTGGCAGGCACCCTCTTGCAGAGGCGCGGCCATGCCGCACGCGGGACAAGGGGGATCCTCGCATTCCGCTGAAACAGCTGCCTGGTCGGGCAGGGTGCCTTCCTGATCGAGCAGGCTCTGCCAGCGCGCGTGCATCATGGCCATGACCTTGGGCAGATCCTCCGGCCTCACGCACAAGTCGATGCGCACGGCACAGGCGTGGCCGTGTCCCTGGCAGGAATCCTGGCGGTCCAGAATGGCCGGAATGTCCGCTGAGAGACACGCATCAAGAATCTCCTTGGCCTCCGCGATTCCTGCCGAAACACAGGGAACCACCTCCACATCTGCGAGTTCTTTGAGGGCTTCGTCTTTGGTCACGCGCCCATTTTGGCCTACCTGCGTGTGCAGGTCCAGCGACCCGCGGTTGGGTGGGGCTATTCCCGAGGGGCAGAGGATCGGCGCGTACGGATGTCGAATAATGGGCCACGACCAGCTAGGATTGCAGCTTCTCACAGGCGAAGGAAGCACCATGGAAGAGACAGAAATCGGAGAGGTCGGGGTCGACAAGCAGGCCGAAGCTGCGCACGAGAAGGCCAGGGAAGAAAGGCATCGCGCACCCTGGTTGCGCGGCCTGGCGGTCTCGACGGCATGCTTGGCGGTGATCGCGGCCGTGGCCTCCTTGAAATCGGGGCGCTGCGCGAATGAGGCGTTGCTCAAGCAATCTCGGGCGACCGACCAGTGGGCCTACTATCAGGCAAAGGGAAACAAGGCGGCCACGAAGACATCGGAATTGGAGATTCTGACCGAGCTTCACGCGGCCCCAGAACGCCTGGATATCATTCGCCGTGACATCCAGAAATACGGGCGTGAACAGGATGAGATTCGCGCAGAGGCCGACCACCTGCAGGCTGAATCGCGCGAGGATCTCACCAAGCATGAATGGTTCGCGCTAACGGTAACCCTGCTTCAGGTGTCCATCGGACTATCCGCCATTGGGGCATTGCTGGAGAATCGCAAGATTTGGCTCGGCTCCTTGGCCACGGGCGGCGTGGCAACGGTCATCTTCGTTGCGCGCTGGATTCTGAGCTGATAGCCAGCCACGGCCAAGCTTCACCAAGGAGGTACTCCATGGAAAAGACCCGCTCCCTATCCAATTTGGTCCAGTCAGCCCGGGCCTTCCAGGAAAGTCGCGTGCTGCTCACCGCCCTGGAGCTCGACTTGTTTACGACGATCGGGGAAGGCGCCACTGCGGCGGAGACCGCGCAGAAACTGGGCACCGATCCTCGCGCCACTGAGATGTTGCTCAACGCCCTGGTGGCTGTGGGCGCCCTTGTCAAAGGCGAGGCTGTCTTCGGTTGCACCGCGGAGTCAAAGGCGCTCGGACCCGCGCGGCCGGGCCTTCTGCACACGGTTCATCTCTGGGACACCTGGGCCACCCTGACCGAGTGTGTGAGATCAGGCCGGGCCGTCCGCTCGCGCGGTCCCGAGGGATTCCCTGAGGCGCGCACCCGCGCCTTCATTGCTGCCATGCACGCGCGGGCTCAGGAAAGCGCCCGAGAAACCGTGCGCCTCTCCGGCATCCACGATGCGAAGCGCATGCTCGACGTGGGCGGCGGCTCCGGCGCCTTTTCCATCGCCTTTGCCAAGACGTGTCCCGAATTGCGCGCGGAGATCCTAGATCTGGGGGCGGTGGTGCCGCTGGCGGAGGAGTACATACGCGAGGCGGGCCTGCAGAACCGTGTCCGTGTCCGGCCCGGCGATATGCGCACGGCTGGCTTTGGCGAGGGCTTCGACCTGGTGCTGCTCTCTGCCGTCTGTCACATGTTCGGCGAAGACGAGAACCGCTCCCTGATCCAGCGCTGCGCCCGGGCCTTGGTGCCGGGGGGCCATCTCGTCATCCGCGAATTCATCCTGCAGGAAGATCGCGCCGGGCCGCCGCACGCGGCCCTCTTCGCTCTCAACATGCTGGTGGGCACTGAGCACGGAAACACGTATACCGAAGGCGAATACCGGAACTGGATGGAAGAGGCCGACTTGGGCACCATCACCCGCCCCGACCCCGAAGGCGATGTGATCGTCGCATCGAAGTCGGACTAGCCAGATCGGAGCGCCAACGAGCCGAAGGAAAGTGAGTGCAAAGGGAGGGGAGCGGTCTACGGAAGGGTGTCACATGTCACGGCCCCGTAGGAAGCGAACATGGCATTGTCATCCACTCAGGGCCACCTCGGCTTCCGTGGGAAGGCAGGTCGGCAAGGGCCGCGCGATTCTACTGTCCACGGCTGTTCGCCAGTGAACGGCTATGGGCCTGTGAATGGATACGATCGACTGGTACGGGGTCGCTGCTGATTCCGCGTCGGTCCAGGATTTAGCGCCGGCGACGACGCGCCAGCATGACGATCGCGCCGAACAGACCCGCCAGGAGCCAAGGCGCAAGTGCTTTGGCCGAAAGCCAGCCGCCTACCGCGCAGCCGGTGCTGTTGTCCGGCTGGCTACCGTCGCTGCCGCCTGAGCCTCCCGCACCTCCGGCGGCTGCAATGGCTGACCCGCCCGCGACTGAAACACCGCCTTGTCCGCCGGTACCGCCCGTCGCAGGAGCCGACGTGACTGCGCTCTGGCCGCCTGTCCCGCCCGCAGCCGTCGTTCCGCCCGTAGCCGTCGTTCC
>Ga0224515_1000179_pt1 | contig 12039 bp, 13 predicted proteins | sample IRFST25metaG_FD_179880 | JGI IMG/M metagenome (GOLD analysis project Ga0224515, IMG submission 179880) | Peat soil microbial communities from Stordalen Mire, Sweden - IR.F.S.T-25 | ecosystem: Environmental > Terrestrial > Soil > Wetlands > Peat | place: Sweden: Norrbotten County, Stordalen Mire...
ATTATTTAGTTATCGTATTTAATGCAATAAATTAGTAAAAATCAATTTGATATCTATTAAAAATATTTTTTATGAAATCTTAGTTTAAACTTTATTTTATTAATAATAATATAAAAAATTGTATTTAAAGATTTTCAGGACCTATAAATACGACTAACAAACTCATTTCCCTTAATCAAAAACCTCCACGATTATTTTTATACTCTTCAGCATAATGAATATTTATCCTGGGTGTGGCCACAACTTTCTCTTTTAAATCTTCCCCAGTGGTAATAAAGAGCTCATATTCACAAAGATCCATCCAATTGAGGGGATGTATCGATACCCAGGGATTAGCAGAGTTTAGATGATCCGTTGGTCAGATTTTTAAGTTTGCCTGAAGATATATCTATACTCCGATGTTTTACCATTAATTCTAAGCCCATAACAGGTTCTAAATCTCGGATAAGCAAGGCCCGGGGTACTTCTTCCTTCTCAGTCACCACGTTGAGACAGTAGTTATAACCGTGCAGCTGCTAGATATAAGCAAATCCACCCTTTTTGTAGAGAGGGTCCATGCGGGGCTATGTCGTCCATTGTAAGAATGGGCAGCTTTATCCTTAGTGCCTAGATAGGCTTCAGTTTCTACAATTATACCACTTACAGCACCATATTGTGATTCATGAACTAAAATACAACCTAAAAGATCTGTGCAACAATTAAAGTCTCTAATTCATAAAAAGATCGTTCAACTTTCATAATCTACTATCTTCCAGCTCGTGATGCCTGAAACAATCCACAACATGGTCATTGACCATACCTACAGCCTGCATGAAGCCATAGCAAATAGTTGGCCCCACAAACTTGAATCCCCTACTTTTCAGATCTTTACTCATTTCCAGAGATTCATTAGTAGAAGAGGGCACTTCTGCCGTTGTTTTCCATCTGTTTTGAATGGTTTTGTCACCTACGAATTTCCAGATGTAAACGTCAAAGCTTACAAATTCTTTTTGAATATCTAAAACAGCAAGTGCATTAGCCACCGCAGCCTGAATTTTGAGACGATTACGCACTATACCTGAATTATTAAGTAGTTCTTCAATCTTATGCTCATCATAAGCAGCCACTTTCTTAACTTCAAAGTTATCGAAGGCTTTGCGGTAGTTATCTCGTTTCTGGAGTATTAATGTCCATCTTAAACCAGCCTGAGCACTTTCTAATATCATGAATTCAAAAAGAAGCCTATCATCGTGGATGGGAACTCCCCATTCTTGATCGTGATATTCTATAATTAATGGGTCGTCCCGAGCCCAGGGGCAGCGATTTTTCATGCGATACTCTCGATTTCATCATCATCAATAACCTTCTGAACCAGAGCAGAATCAACGTAGGCCATTACTTCCACTATGAAGCCATTTTTAAAATTAATCACCCAACAGTAGGTTTTATTAAATGGCATTTCAGTTAAGGCAGTGGAAAGTGAATGCCTTTTAACTACAGCAGTTTCATTTTGCACTATTATGTTGCTAACCTTTAAAACAACTCCATCTTTTAAAATTCGATTTAAAAGTTCAAAAGTACTAGAAATAAAGTTATGTTTACTGTGATAGTCCCCAGCCAAGGGATGGGTTTCCATTAATGTCCACTTAACATCTTCTGCTACTTGTTTAAAAAAAATTTCATTTTCTCTAGTTCTGAGATAATTAAATAAAGTTTCTATCTGTCTACTGGCTATTGACATTTTTTTATTCCCCTCATCAAAGATTATATGAATTAATTTAATTAAAATTTTTTTTTACTCATGTTATAGGATAGTAATCCCACCCAGAGGAGGGAAGAGAACACGGAGGCCCATTCTATTCCTGGTATCGGTACAGTATGATTAAAACCTGCCAATGCGTTCTCGTACTGAGGTAGAGAAAGTATAATGATAAAGAACAGGTCAATTAAAACTGCTATAATTCCACAGTAAGCTACAAAATGAATGAATTTGGGATGTTTAAAAAGAGCAATAATCAAAAAAATTATTATTAAAAATAAAGATCCAAAAACCCCAGAAGCTGCTAAAACATGCAGTTTAATATAAGTTTCAGGAAAAACACCCACACCTATTAGGGAAATAGAAGCAAAAATACCTAGAATTATTCCTATTAATAAGAAGATTTTGCTCCAGTTCATTGGGGAATTCCACCGGTAAAGACTTGCAATGAATGGTATCAATATCAAACCGGTTATTATGCAACCCCCATTAAAAAACAATGCTCCAGAAGGGTTTAGATTAACATTTCCCAGATTACTTAGCCAATCGTACAAAGGATTATAAGGCGTTGGATATAATGCAACTGAGATAAAAGTAAAAATAGTAAATACAAAAACGGCTAATATTCCTAGAATATTGAATGAAGACCATTTTGAGTTCATATTAATAATAAAATTTTTTTATAATAAAATATAACCACAATTCTAAAATAAACTCAATAAGAAATAGTTCTATCAAGAAATTTAAAATTATATGTTATTAAATCCCCGTTTATAATTAATCATTTAGGATATTAAATTTAATTTGAAGATTCACCTGAAAATTATTACCACATATCATAATAAATGAATTTTAAAAAGAATACATTTCTGGAGAGAGATTTAGATCATGAGTGGGAGGGAAATATGTCACCTCTCGAACGATTAAATAACTTATTCTAAAACATTATCTTTTTTTAAATGAAAAATAGGGTTGTATTTTATGAATAATAATTAATGAAATATGTCAAAATTAATATGAAATTGAAATTATGTTAAATAAGTTATCAATATTTTTGCTATCACTATATAGAGCGACCTATCAGATTTCATGATTTTAGATAAGAATCGAGTTTTTCATTTATATGGCCATAAATTTCTTTTGTAACTCCAACATTCCTAATAAAATCGTCTGAATATCTTATGTCACCTCTTTTACGATTGTCTTGTCGCATAACGTACATACAGATTGCGGTAATGATCATCAGAGGATCTGTTTTTCTACCTTTTCCTCCACGATATAGTTTCCTGAAATCAATTTTGGATATTATTTCCCGAGCTCGGTCTTTTTGTCCTCCTCTTACCGGTAACAAAACTTCATCCCCTTCCTCTCTTTTGGTTAAAACCAAGGTAGGGCTGTGGCCTGTCATCATGAAATTGCTGGCAACTATACTCAGTAAAGCGAGTTTTTCTTTTAAGCGAAAGTCTTCTTCAGCTGTTTTTTCATTGTAAGGTTTGTATCTCTCGTATTTTATTATTTTCTTTTCTAATCTCTCGATTTTCGCATTATCATCAAGAAAGATGTGTTTTCGTTTTTTCAAATCTCTCGCCACTAACTTTGAGTTTTATAATATCTATATAATATTTTAATTTAACAAACCTGAATATTTATTTCATAAATACATGTTTCAATTATGTTATTAGTTTTCTTAATTTAAAATGAATATTTTTTATATTCTAACTACCACACCATTCTCTTTCAAGTATTCCTTAACCACAGGTATAGGAAATTCATTAAAGTGAAAAATACTCGCAGCCAGGGCTGCATCTGCTTTTCCCATTTCAAAGGCTTCGTAAATGTGTTCAGGTTTGCCCACACCGCCACTGGCTATGATTGGAATATCCAGCATATCGCTCATGGTTTTGGTTAACGGTAAATCGTAACCGTCTTTGGTACCGTCCCGATCCATACTAGTCAGTAAAATCTCTCCCGCACCTCTTTCTTGACACTCTAAAGCCCAGGCTAATGCATCAATTCCTGTAAATTCACGGCCACCATAGATGCTGCAATCATACCAACAGTAACCTTGTTCTGTTTCTACAATAATCTTATCCTTGTTTTTCTGTATATCTTCAACGTACCTACGTTTGGCGTCGATGCCAATCACACAGGCTTGGCTGCCAACTATCTTAGAAGCTTCATTAATCAGATCAGGATTATGTATGGCTGCCGTGTTGGTTGAACATTTATCTGCTCCTGCTTTGAGCATGTTCACATAATCAGCAGGCTTTCTAATCCCACCTCCAACACAAATTGGCACGAACACGTTCTCGGTGGTGGCATCTAAGACCTCCGCCATGGTTTCTCTTCGCTCATGAGAGGCGGTAATATCTAAAAACACTATCTCATCGGCTCCATCTTCGTAATATTTAGTGGCTAATTCTACGGGATCTCCAGCATAACGAATTTGTTTAAATTCCACCCCTTTAACCACTCGACCATGAGATAAATTCAAGTCACAGTCTAAACAGGGAATAATTCTTTTAGCCAGCATTAAATTGCCTCTTATATTAATTTGTAAAGTTATTTTTTATAGCGAGTTATACTATACTCTTTAAGTAAAATAATTTTAAAATAATATTTAATTATAAATCATTATATGTAATAGGAGATAGATCATTCTTTCTCTTCGATATGGTTATTGTCCTTAAAAACATATATTAAAAGATCATTTTTGTGATCAAACTTTCTATGTGGGCCTGTAGTCTAGCCAGGAATATGACGTGGGACTTCGGATCCCAAGGTCGGGGGTTCAAATCCCCCCAGGTCCGCTTATTTCACTATTTTTTATATACAAATTTTTATCCATTATGCAAAAACTATTTTAATCATTTATTATCCATTCATTTGACAAATTTAAATTAATTTAATTTCTAATTATTAATTTAGCTAAAATTAATATAAATGATAATAAATTTTTCCTTTTGTAAATTGAGCATTTTACATTTAATATTTAAATAATTTGAATGCTTTACAATTCAAAATGGTCTATAAAAACTTTTATTTGAACCAAAAAATTTTTCAAGAAAATCCGAGATAAATTTTAATCAACATGACAATCTTAAACATCGTTCATCAGCGGCTTATTAATCAATATATTGTCGGAGGATACATTGCTGCATTTGCATAATATTAATTTCGAGGGAATCATTTTTTATTAAATGATTCTTTTAATAGAATATGCTTAAATAACGTTGTTTGCTAATCTAAATTAATTTTTGTATTATAATATATATAACTTTACTAAACCTCTTTTTTTATTAATTTAACAGGTAATAACTGTTTAATAACTCTAAAAACCGTATATTTATTAATTGTAAATTACATAATATTATAAGAATGATGGATTGAATTTTAGAATCTATTTGTACCCCTTAAGAATAAAAAAGCGCTGAATATAAATTTTAACGTTTAAAATAAAATTGGAAGAATTATCAGGTTTAATTGAAGGAGTTTAATGATATGTTAAAAGTCGATTATAATATGAAAAATATGATGAGATGCCTCTGTGGTACCTGCCCGGTTCAATCTAAAAGTGATTGTGCTAAGAAGAAAATGATAGATATGCAAGAGATGGAATCAAAAGGTGTCGATTCAATTTCTGAGTTAGAACCAAAAGATTTTCCTTGGTTTTACTGTTCTATTGGCAAAGCTAACTGTAATGATATTAATTTTGAAGTAGAATGCGCTTGTAAAAACTGCGAAGTTTGGAAAAAATACAATTTAGAAAAAAGCGAGCCAATGGAATATTTTTGCAAGAATGGAGAACCAAAATAAAGATATATCTTATAATAAAAACATGAAAATGATTAAAAAAAGATTTGAGGCTAAATATGATTGAAGGAATAGATAAACCAGAAGTAAGTTTGAAGATCAGTAAAGATAGAACTATACTACTTATTCATGGCTTATGGATGACTCCACTCTCTTGGGAATATTTTGATAAACGTTTTCAAGACTTAGGATACCAAGTGATGTTGCCCGGTTGGCCTGGCCATGAGGGAGACATTCTAGAGGTACGGCAGAAAGCAGAATCCACTCTAGCTGGTCTGGGTTTGGAAGAGGTAGTAGCACATTACAAGGATATCCTCAACAATTTAAATGAGTCTCCCATCCTTATAGGTCATTCTTTTGGTGGGTTGATAGTACAGATTCTTATGGATCAGGGTTTTGCCGCTGCAGGAGTGACTCTAGACTCGGCAGCACCTAAAGGTGTGCATAAATTAGCACTGACTCAGCTCAGATCCACATTTCCCGTCCTTTCCGATCCAAGGAATAACATAAAGTAGTAGAATTAACGTTTAAACAGTTTCATTATGCTTTTGCCAACACTATGTCTGAAGAAGATGCTAGAAAAGCATATGAAAGGTACGCTATACCTGATACTGGAAAACCCCTTTTCCAAAGTGCATTTTCAGACTTAATAAGCCACGCTACTACCAGTATAAACTATAAAAACAATATTCGCAGCCCTCTTCTGCTTTTAGCAGGTAGTGAGGATCACACAGTACCTGCCACCGTATCTAGGGCGAATTATAAAAAATACAATCAATCAAGCGCTAAAACAGATTTCCATGAGTTCCCCGGCCGTTCACACCTCATTATGGTCCAAGAAGGATGGCAAGAAGTTGTGGATTACATCCATACTTGGCTCAATAAAACATTAGGAGATTAAAAAAAGGAGAAAATAACCTTTTATATTTTATTTTAATTTTATTCGTGTTGCACAGCTTCTTTAAAGAACTCTGGAACTAAATGTCGATAAAGCCGATTAGTGAAGAGCATGCGAATGTTGCCATCTAAAATGTAAGTTTCGCATTGATCATCTTCAGCCCGCATTCCACGACCATAAGCCTGAATCAAAGTCATAACAGTTTTATAAGCATACCATTTCGGGTCTTTACTCTTTCTTTGGTTAACCTGTCGATCTCCTAGATAAGGAAAAGGTATCTTGTAGATCACTTGGAATTGACATTTTTCATAGGGTAAATCGACTCCTTCACCCATGGAGGGACTTACTAACACCAAAGATTCCTCACTTTTTTCAAATTGTTGTAATTTATGCTCCCGGTTAAGACTATTATGACCTATTAAACGCTTATTATTAATTTTATTCATAATATAATTCTGACACTTATAATTATGAGTATGAATCAACCCTTTCTCATATTTATGATGATCTATAATCTTTTCAAGAATAGGAATACTTCTAGGTGCTGTACGTTTAATAGATCGCTGAGACATATTTCCTGCAATCCTCAAGTGAATCGGCCGAGATGAAGGAGGGAAAGGACTTTTAATTTGAATCTTATAAGCTTCTTCGGGTTCTATTCCAAGCCACTGGCAAAACAAATTTTGATCCAAGATAGTGGCGCTCATAAAAATACAGACATCAGCATGACGGAACAATCTATCCTTAGCGTACATATCAATTTTAAGTGGTTTAAAAGATATTCCACCAGTAATAGGGTCAACCACCCAGTTTTCAGGTTTATCTTCCAAGTTAGTTAAAAGTTCCTGTAATCGGAGTTTAGTACGATTAATGCGGTCAGCCTTATTTTTAGGCATCTTTTGAACTGCTATCGATTTATATGAGTCATAGATGGATTCTAAAAATAGTATCCACTCCAAAGGATCGTCACAAGCCATTAAATCATGGGGTATGATTGTATTAACATCATTTTCAAGTCTTTTACTATAAATATTTACTTCTAAACGTTGCATCAGCTTATTTTCAATGTTATGAGCCTCGTCAAGAATCATTAAGCTCCGTTTACCAAAATGTTTAACATAATTAAGCTCTAAGAGAGCATAATCATAATTCATCAACGTTATAGGACTTTTAACAGCGTTTGCCTTTTGACGCCAGTAATTACAGCGATCCTGAGATCGGAAATAAATAGGCATGTCGAAGGCATCTTCAAAGGCAAAACTTCCACCATCAAATGGTGATTTGGTTATTCCAAACTCACAAACAAATTTTTGTCCGCTAGGTGTGGTCTGACAGGTACCAATATCACAACCATCTTCTAAACCTGTATCTTTACAAGAAAAGTTACATCTGCCTTTAACTAGAGGATAGCCAAACTGAAATCCATATTGTGATTGCAGTTGCTTAGTCATTGTCAAAATATATGCAGACCCATAGATACCTGCAAGAGTAGTTGCTATGGCAGATTTACCTGTACCCGTACCCGCTTCTAAGAGAATATACTTGAAACCCTTTTCTATCGCTAGTTTAATTTCCTGAATAATATCTAACTGTCCCGATCGAGGTTCAATAAAAGGAAATTTTTCTATAATTTCTGATTCTATATGAGGATACATCTTTTTTATCTCAGAAATATCTGATTCAGGTATTCCAGAGCTTTTTACTAGTTCTATTCCATCTTTAGAACAAATACAGTTATCTTTAATCATCCCGCACTTACTACAGAAAAAGCCATTATCCATGGGGTTTTATATCTTGATGATGGTATAAATAGATTAAACCTTTAAAAGGTTTTTATTATAAATCAAAATATGGAGTTAACCATAAAAGCGGTTTTTAATCAGACATTTGAAGAAATAATAATCCATTCCAAGATTTTTTTTCTATTAAAAAATTAGGACGGTATAAAATTTATGAGGAAAGGTAAATTATTAGGTATTGGGGTTGGTCCGGGGGATCATGAACTTTTAACCATTAAAGCATTTAATTCTTTAAAAGAGGTCAAGGTGATATGTGCACCAAAATCAGCTGCATCTAAACCTAGTCTCGCATTATCAATTGTACAACCAGTTCTTGAAGATCGAGAAGATAAATATGATATTTTAGAACCATTATTCCCTATGATTGAAGATAAAAACGCTCTTTGTAGCTACTGGGATGATGCCGCGGTACTAATAATCCAAAAATTGAATAAAGGGGTAGATGTGGCATTTATAACCCTAGGTGACCCTACAGTTTACAGTACATTTTCATATATAGAAAGTAGAATTACCAATCAAGGGTTTATAGTTGAGATAATACCTGGAATAACTTCATTCACAGGTTGTGCAGCAACTGCAGGTATTTCACTTGCGGAAAAGGATGAAATTATGGTTATAGTGCCTAAAGTTGATGAAAGACTGGAGCAAATTCTTGAATATGCTGATACATTTGTGATTATGAAGACCTCTCGTCATTCTGAAGTTTTAGAAGAGATTATAAATCAAGATAAAAGAGAAAAAGAAATATTATCCATCCAAAATTGCAGTATGGATGATGAAATGGTTTTAAAAGGATTTTTCAAGGATAAAAAATATTTATCCACCACTATAGTTAAATTTAAGGAAAAAAAGATTGAATAAATACCAATTAAAAGTTCTGGATCTTTTAAAAAAAATAGATTTACTTGAACTCTTATTTTATCAATTCTTTTTTATTATAAAGCTGCAGTAATTATCACCCTTAGCGTAACATTTAATTTCTTCTACATTCACTTCACTTTCAAAGTGGTTGGAGAAAATAGCTTCTAATATTCCAGAATCAAAAGCACACGCAGACCTACCAATTTGAGGGAGGTCTTCACATTCAAAACAGTCGTAAGCCCGTATAGTCAAAGGCATCATATTTTCAACTTCAATTTTACCTAATTTATGGGTTTCCCAAAATATTGCCACATTTTCAGCTAATTCATGTGTTTTAGGATTCTTTAATTGATTATAAAATGTTTCACCAACTTTAAAGCCAGCATTATGTAATATTGGGTCTATATTAACTCCTTCATGCATTAGAGCTACTCTTATAGTTCTGAATAAGAACCTGAAGAATTTAAATGGATCATTAGAGTTAGCTATTTGATTGTAAAGGTATTCATCCATATCATTTTCTAATTCTAATTCTTGAGAAAGTTCACCCAGATATCTTGATTTAATATAGAATATTTTTCGACGTCCATCATTGGGATCTGGTTTGTAATCTATAATTCCGGCATTTATAAGGTCTTTGAGATGGGTTGAAATGGTTGATTTGGATTTACTAGTTAATAAAACAATATCTGAACCGTTTAAACCTCCATTTCTTAGTAATGATAATATCTTAGATTTTATGGGACTATTTATTACATTAATACCCGTGGTGCTTGAGAATAATTTTATTTCTGCAATGTCGTCGTGTTTATTTTTCACATGTTCCATGATGAATCCTCATTTATTATGTTCTCTTACTACCATATAAATTGTTCGTATTTGTACGAACCATAAAATTTATCTGAAATAGTTCGTATATTCCCATACAGTACGAATGTGTGCGAACTAATATTATTTATAAATAAAATTGGAGGATAAAATCTTGAAGGCAAACTCAGTAAAAATAAAGGATGGAGTATATTGGGTTGGAGTTTTAGATTGGGATATAAGAACATATCACGGTTACACCATAAATGGGACAGTTATAATGCCTATTTGGTATTTGGCGAAGATAAAGTAGCATTAATAGACAATACATATCCAGGATCCTCAGCCCAAATGTGGGGTAGAATCGAAGACGCTTTTGAAAAAGAAGGAAAAAATTCGAAAATCGATGTCATAATACAAAATCACATTGAAAAGGATCATAGCGGAGCATTACCAGAAATTCACAAGAAATTTCCAGAAAACACCCATATACTGCACCGAAATAGCTGTTAAAGGACTAAAAAAACATTATCCATCATTAAAGGAGCTGACTTCGCGGAGGTTAAAACCGGAGATACCTTGGATCTTGGTGATAAAACATTAACCTTCCTAAATGCATTTTTACTGCACTGTCCCGATAGTATGTTTACTTTACTAGCTGAAAAAGGCATATTATTCCCCAAAGACGCTTTTGGACAACATATATGTTTCACCCAGCGATACGACCAGGAAATACCCGAATACATACTAATGGATGGCGCCCAAAAATTTTATGCTAATCTAATCACACCACTATCAAAATTAGTTCTAAAAAAATTCCAGGAAGTCCAAGACTTAGGCATTCTGAAACAAATCAAGATGATAGCTCCAGCACACGGTCAAATATGGACAGACCCCATGAAAATTATTAGCGCTTACAGTAACTGGGCCACGGAAACTGTAAAGATAAAATAACCATCATTTACGACACCATGCACTACTCCACCAGAAAATGGCACATGCCATAGCAGAAGGAGTTATGAGTGAAGGAGTGGATGTTAAAATGTACTGCCTACACCTAGACGAAAGAAGTGAAATTGTAAAGGATATTTTTAAAATCAAATTAAACTTAAACCATAACACTATTCTTTTTTAATATTCACATTTTTTTCAATCTTTTCAACTTCCAACAAGCATCTTCCGCAGCTAATATTATAGGATCTATTACCATAGAAACTGGGTGAGCATAAGAAAATTCCATTGCAGCCAATTCAGAACAGGTAACATCCTTTGCAATGGCTAAAGACATAGTATCAATTCGTTCAGCAACTCTCTCCTCAGCAATTATCTGACAACCAATAATTCTACCATTAAGAGTACATATCATTTTAACATCAATAGTCTTAGCCCCTGGATAATATCTAGCCTTGGTAAGAGCTTTACTCTTTCCTGTGATTACTTCCATTCCGTTGTGAACAGCCCAACTCTTAGTGGAACCCACAGCCCCAAATTCCAGTTGCCCGATCTTGGATACCATGGCATTTAAAACTGGTCGGAATTCTGCACTCATCCCCACGATATTTTTTGCAGCTATTTTTCCTTGCCTCACCGCTGTTGTACCTAGTGGTGACTGCGTATTTTGCCCGGTTATTGCATCATAAACCTCTACACAATCGCCTACTGCATATATGTTTGGAACCGAAGTTTGCATCTTTTCATTAACGAGGATAGCCCATCTTCCAATATCGCAACCAGCCATTTTTGCCAGTTTAATCTGAGGTCGGATACCAGTAGCCATTATAACCATGTCAGCATTTAACACTTCTTCCCCAATAATGGCTTTCTCAACCCGTTTGTCGCCAATTATTTCTTCTATAGGATTACCCAAAATTACTTGTAAACCCTCATTTTCCATGTATTGTCGAACAATACTTGCCATGTCCGGATCTAATGATCTGGGTATAATCTGGGGCAACATTTCCGTAACTATAACGTTTAAGCCCATTTCTTTTAGTCCATAGGCAGTTTCGAGCCCAATCAAACCAGCCCCCACAACCACGGCATTATGGTTTTTTTCAGCCCATTCTTTGATTTTAAAACCGACTTCTATAGTTCTAATTTTGAAAACACCATTTAAATGAGTC
>Ga0224515_1000181_pt1 | contig 11984 bp, 10 predicted proteins | sample IRFST25metaG_FD_179880 | JGI IMG/M metagenome (GOLD analysis project Ga0224515, IMG submission 179880) | Peat soil microbial communities from Stordalen Mire, Sweden - IR.F.S.T-25 | ecosystem: Environmental > Terrestrial > Soil > Wetlands > Peat | place: Sweden: Norrbotten County, Stordalen Mire...
AGGCGGCGCTTCCCAGCGTTCAGCGCAGCATCGATGAGCCGCTGATGTCGAACCACTCCAACGCCACCGGGACCTTGAAGGTGTTGATCGCCGCGAAAGAATCGGGTATACAAAAGGTGGTCTATGCGTCGTCGTCATCCGTGTATGGCGATACCGTAGAGCTCCCGAAACGAGAGGACATGTGCCTCGCACCAAAATCCCCCTATGCGGTGACGAAAGCGACAGGAGAGCTCTACTGCACGGCGTTTCAACAGGTCTACGGTCTCCGTACCGTTTCCCTGCGCTACTTCAACGTGTTTGGACCGCGGCAAGACCATCGTTCAGGCTACGCGGCCGTAATTCCCAAGTTCATCGCCGCACTGCTCAACAACTCGCCACCGACCGTATACGGAGACGGAGAGCAGAGCAGAGACTTCACGTTTGTGAAACACGTTGTTGAGGCTAACGTCCGCGCGTGCGAATCCACGGCGACGGGGGTCTTCAACATCGCGTGCGGCCGGAGCTTTACCCTCAACGAGTTGATTGCCCTTCTCGCCAAGATCACCGGTAGCGATGTTGTGCCTCGCTATGCCGCGCCGCGCCCAGGGGATATACGACACTCACTCGCTGCTATTGCAAAGGCGCGCGTGTTTGGGTATGCGCCGCGCAGCAATTTCGAGGACGAGCTTCAAGAGACCGTGAGGTGGTTTGAGAATGGAAGTACGCGATAAGATTACGAGCAAATCTGCGCGCATCGCTGTCATAGGGTTGGGCTATGTCGGACTCCCGACGGCAGTCAACTTTGCTGAGAACGGGTTCAGCGTGATCGGAGTCAACAGGACGCAGGAGAAAGTCGACGTCATCAACGCAGGGGGCTGTTACCTTACCGACTTGAATCTCGACGAGCGTGTGCAAAGACTCGTCGGTCAGCACAAGCTCACGGCCACCATCGACACAGCTGGCGCTACACGCGAGAGCGACGTGATCATCATCACCGTCCCAACGCCGGTCACGCCGGATAAGCGACCTGATCTATCATCTATAGTGTCCGCGGGTCAGGCCATTGCCCAAGGCCTGAGTCGCAACAAGCTCGTCGTCTTGGAATCGACGGTGTACCCCGGAGTGGTTGACGACGTGCTCAAGCCGTTGCTCGAAGAGTCAGGGTTGAAAGCCGGGACCGATTTTGGACTCGCCTACTGTCCGGAGCGATATAACCCGGGAGACGCCGATCACACCATCAGGGACGTGGTCCGAATCGTTGGGGGCATCACGCCGGAATGGGCTGAAGCAACGGCGGAGCTCTACGTCAGCAACGCGAAGGACGTAGTCACGGTCAAGGATATCAAAACCGCTGAGGCGGCAAAAGTCATCGAAAACATCCAGAGAGACCTCAATATCGCGCTCATGAACGAGCTCGCACTGATCTTTGAACGCTTGAACATTGATATCATGGACGTCATCAAAGCCGCATCGACCAAGTGGAACTTCAACGTGTATTACCCGGGAGCTGGGGTCGGGGGGCACTGCCTACCGGTTGACCCGTACTATCTCGTTCAGAAGGCTAAAGAACTCGGCTATCACTCGCAGGTGATCACGGCCGGCAGGGCCATAAATGACTACATGCCCCAGCACGTTTTCCAACTGGTCTCTGACGCTCTGAACGAACAGCAACGCGCCGTGAACGGCTCGAAGATAGCAGTCCTCGGCCTTTCCTACAAGGAGAACATTGGCGACTACCGTGAGAGCCCCAGCGTAGTAGTCGTGGAGGAACTCAAGAAGCGAGGGGCCCAGGTACACCTCGTTGACCCGTACATCGACGAGCGGGAGCTGCGAGCACTGGCAATTCCCGACGCGACGGCGTACGACGCCCTCGCCGCGGCCGACGCGCTCGTCCTCATGACGGCACATCGCGATTTCGCTGGGCTCGACATGCGCAAAATCAAGAATCTCATGCGCACCCCGATAATCGTCGACGGCCGGCGGTTTTTCGACCCGGGGACCGCCGCGAAGCTTGGGTTCACCTACAGAGGTGTTGGCGCCGAGAATGGGTAAAGGGCTACGACGTCGTTGCCTGCGAACCCGCCGAATTCTGTGCGTGTCCCAATACAGCGACTGGGCGGTTTGTGGACAGAGTAAACGCTGTTGTCATTTTTTATGAACGCATTGGGGTGGCGCGCGGTTATTTGAAAAGCGCCGCAGACGAAAACAGCCCTGATCAAAAAACGCGGTCGATCCTAGAATGTCTCGAACCGGTGGCAGACTAGGCTTATCGTTCGATGCATGGGATTTACCGGCTTAGCAAACGCCCTGATCGCCTTTAGCGGACTTATTTCCGCCCATACTGACGAAAAACCTGTCAATAGCGGACTACGGGACCGAGGCGTTGATAACAGTAACGCTTACCCTCGTGCCAAGATTTGCGACCCTCGGACTTCCGACCGCCAAGGTGCGGTTCTTTGCAGCATCGAAGGACAAACAGCATATCCAGGAAGTGTTTTATTCAGTTGGATGCGTGCGGCTCGTTGTTAGCGTCGCTGTAGCAGGCGTAGCTAGTCTGTTTGCACCACAAATCACCCGCAGCTTTTTTTGATGGCGACATTGCGGCGGGCCTGCTTCTCGCCCCGCTTATCCTTTTCGCATGCGTAGACGGCTTTCCCTTACTTATTTCAAAGCGTTCCAGCAAGCAAAAAGAAACTCGATCTTGATTCTCACGCAAGCCTACCTCAACGTGGTGCTCGTCGCCGTTTTCGTTTTTTCGAACCACGGGCTGCGGGGGTGGTGACAGAAATGTTCATCCAAGAGCTTGTGCTGTTCTTCGTTATGGCGTATCTGATTGTCGCGCAACTTGGCTTCGTGATCCCAAGGTTTACCCATACACGAGAATACCTCGCCTTTGCCTTGCCTAAAGTGCCAGAGGGTCTGGCAAGCTAGATCGGTCTCAAGCGACCGTTACCTTATAGGCATCCTCCTCGGTGCCGCAGCTGTTGGCTACTATTCACCCGGATATTCCCTCGGGGGCGCCATCGGCATGCTCTACGCCCCCTTCGTCATCTTCCTTCCGCCGGTCGTATCAAAGTATCGCGACGAGCGTAACATCGACGACGTGAGCAAAGTTCTCGAGTATTCGCGCGTGAAGCGATATAACTAAAGACATACACGGGTCTAAGTTATAGATATATCGGGTGCTGTTTTGCGTAAAACGTCGTAAGCGTCCGGATAGCAACACGAACGCGCTGCGGAGTTTCCTTATCCATTTCTCATAACATGCATAAGGTCAATGTTTTGGTCAACTAACCGAGTGGCCGGTCTTATATGCTGCAGCGTATAGGTTTCAACACAGGCCAGCACCATAGTACCGCTACAAGGCGCTTTGCATGCCGTCACTAATGGGGTTTGCGTCATGTCGTGAATGGGGCCCAGAAATTAAAGGAAATCGAAAAAAGAAATAACGAGCAGAGAGATAAGGAGAAGGGAAACAGAACGCACCGCGCCGCCCCTCGATAAAGTGTTAGGGCCAACGAGTCTGGCCCGTTAACTCGCCCCCAGATTACCGTGGCATAGCGTACCGCTGTCGTTGGCGCGTACGTGGCGCTCCCTTGGTACTTCGTGAGAAACTTGAATGTGCCGGTGTGCAGCTCCCTCGCGGTGAGCGCATACCTACGGGTGGCGTTGGTCTTCGCGGTCGCTTCGCGCTGTGCGCAAACAACGCCCTTGCGTGTCTGGACTAATGAACGGTGATTGTCACGACCGTGCTCGTCGATGTGTCCTACAAGTTGACTCGACTAGACCGATACCTTCACGGTTGAGCTAACGGCCTGCGTTGCCGACTGCTGTCGCCACCGTAAGCGTTAAGAGATTATATGAACTATCAAGGGTGTTTATTAGGAAGTTGCCGCTTGAGTCAGTGAGTTGCGCCGAGATTGCGTGTTCAAATGTGTCCTCAAATGATGCGCTATAAATCGGGAATGCCGCAGACCACGAATTATTATGGTTCACCGCGCAGTAAAGCGTGTCGTATGCCGTCCACGTAACTATCATATCGCCATTCGTTGGGTTAAACGTCAGCATCGGCGAAGAAACCGCTGACTCTGCGCTGGTTGCGAGCACTACTTCGGGGGCCCACGTCCCATTCGCGTTCCGTTGTGCGTAGCGGATTTGTTGCGTCGTCGATTGGTACACGACATGGACAACGCCATCACCGAGACTATCGGCAAATATGCGGCCAACGTGAGCGCCGCTGCCTGATGCGGTCTCCACGCTCAAGGCGGTGATGTTTCCTTCCGATGTAAACGTAGAGCTGCCTGTGGCGCTTATGTATCCTGCTGATTGTTCATTAACATCCCACACATAGTTCACCATACACATGCCGCCGCTTTGGAGGGGCGCCAGTATCCAGTTGCCTTTATAGGCTGTTAACGGGAACCCTGACGCCGCAGCCCACGTGCCATTGGTGTTGGCGTTCTTGGTGACGTAATCGCTCGCGCCTATCCACAAGTGCTGATTCGTATCGATAACCATATTCGGGTCGCTTACGGCGGTTGTTGCCGCAATGGTAGTCTGCCATGGCGCGTCCCACGTTATCGTTCCGTTTGACTGCGGAGAGCCACGACGAACAATAAACCCCCAGTTACTTTCCCCATTTGTGGCGTTGGCATAGTTTGATAACCCCACCCATACTTTCCCATTAACGGCGTCATATGCGAGCGTCCACTCCGCATCATACCCAACCGAATACCCAAGGGTTGTAGGCGTTGACCACCTCTCGCCGCCGTTTACTGATGTGATGTAACAGAGCGGCCCGGGGGACGAGGCGTTGGGATATGCGGCATAAAAAAACCACCACAACCCCGCAGCGTAAAAGCTCTTGCGTTGATGGGGCAGCCTCGAAAGGGCCGCCATGCCGGCGACGGTTTCGATGGTAGAGACTTTAGATACTGCGACGTTAGAGGCCGCCGGAGTTACGCCGACGCAGCCCGCGAAGAGGACGGCGACGAGCAATGCGACAGCGATAAAGGAAAACGGTTTTACGAATTGCATAAGCGCCTCGTAAAGGACTTGACGCCTTAGAAAGTCGAAGGAGGGCTGATAAATGTTGCGGTGTGAACGTGACCGCCGCAACTACGGCCGTAACCAAGTTTTTCGTCAGCTCGTGAACAGGGCACGCTGCGCGGCAGGATGTCGAAAAAGCAAGATGAGCAAGGAGCTAAGGAGAGGGGAAACGAAATGCGCTATGCTGTCCTTGGGCGGCCTGTTTGAAAATTACGACAGCCATTCCCAATGTGTGAGCGAAAACAAAGTGGCTCCGGAATAAATGCCTATACCGTCCAGACACCGCTTCATGTTATTAAGTATGAAAGGGCATCGGTTTAGGCAACGCCCTAACTTCTGAACCCTGGTTAGTTCTGGTCAACCAGCTTCAACTGTTTTGGTTCTGGCTCAATATCTATGTCGAAGAAAATTCATCGCTCACACGGCTCCTGACCACGTTTAGAAAAATACAAGCTGACAAAACAGCTTGCGGTAACGCCTGAGAGCGAGAAATCGGCGCGGTGGTCGCAAGGACACGCGATTGAACTGAACGGACATCCATTTACTTGTGGGCTTGCAAATCTCACCACAGCACTGTAAAAAAAGTGGAGGCATCTTCGAGTTGAAATGGAATTGAGTTTAGCACGCTTACAAAGCACAGAATCTTGATGCAGTCCGAGAGCTCAGACTTTAAGGTACCAGCGATTATCGATCTATCTGGAATTAGCACACGCGTATGATCTTGCTGCAAAGCGAAGCCGCTGGCCAAGTGTCGAACATACGGTCAAAATCGGCTTCCAGGGCCAAGATGCGCTTGAGTGTCGAAACGAATAGTGCTGCGCACAGGATCCAAGCTGAGCATACGCGCTACAACTAGAGCTTATGCCCGCTAAATTGGGTTGGAGTTCATGGTTTCGCGTAAGCTCTTATTCTTTTTTTGCGCAAAGTAATGCTTCGGCAGAGACGATACGCAAACCGAGACTAAAGACTCTAAAAACAAGATGGCATTTTATGGAAACGCGCGACCTCATTAACCTTACCAGGCACGGAGGTAGGCTGTTGAGGGTAGTCAAAAAATGTTTTAGCAAATCAGTCGCCACTCGATTTCTGAGATCACTCAGCGACAGGTGAGTGCAAACCCGTCGCTTTCAACTCCGATCTGTCTACAAAGCTAGATGTGTCTGAATACCTCTTTGCAGGGGTTGCTTGTTGCTGGTCGATCGCAGCACTCTCACTGCAGTCTTCGCTGAAACGATGTCTGAATGGCTATATCAATGCTAACGTTGCATGATACACGGTCTGTGCTCTGGAGATTTGGCACAAAAAGCATCGCCGCCCGCTTTGACCTGAAAAATAGGGGAACCAGCTTCGAAAGACAAAAAGACCGTTCTCTGCGTACTATCGTAAAAGCTATTTACGTTATGACATTCTTTTGATAGACTTTGCTTTCCTGCGGAATATGAAAAGATGAAGATGGTAGTGCAGAGCAACCTGCATAAAAAGAGAGCCACGAGACGGCCGTTTAAACGCATGCACATACTGAGCTACCGTTGACTACTATAGCGAGAGAGATATGTCTAGCGCAAAGCGAGTAGCCAGAAATACGTCGTTTTTGCTCATTAGCCAGATAATAAGTTACGGAGAGGGCGCCATTTATACAATTCTCGTGGCGAGGTACCTAGGCGCGGAAGGTCTTGGTATCTTGAACTTCGGCCTGGCGATCACGGCGATTTTTAGCATTCTTGCAAATTTCGGTCTCACGACGTTAGCTACGAGAGAAGTCGCTCGCGATAAGTCGCAGGCAAGCAAGTACATAGCGAATGTTATTCCGATACAAATGATGTTAGCCCTATTTAGCGTCGGCCTCATCGTCGTGCTGGTAAATGTCCTGGCGTACTCACAGCAAACTATTTACGTCGTCTACATCCTGTCTATTTCTCTCATCGTTTCCACACTTTCGAACCTTTTTTTAGCCATATTCCAAGCGTTCGAACAGTTGGAGTTCCAGTCCATAGCTGTAGTCATAACCAGTGTTGTAGCGCTTTGTGAAGCCGTGCTTGGCATACTCCTTCACGTGAACATCGTCGCATTTGCGTTCTTCTTTCTCGTTTCGAATGGTGCCGCTTTGGTTTACGTGTACGCGGTATGCGCCCGAAGATTCTCTTTGCCGCGTCTTGAAGCTGACTTCACCTTCTGGAGAAGCGCCCTGAAGGAGGCCTGGCCGATGGTTGCTGTGGGAATAGGGGTAATGATCTACTTCAGGATTGACGTCGTCATGCTATCATTCATCCAAGGCACGACGGCAGTCGGCTTTTACAGCGTCGCATACACCCTCTCAGAGGCGTCGACCGTTGTTGGCGCCATGTTTCTCACATCCGTATTTCCAGTGCTGTCGCATCAACACCAAAATTCCAAGACGTCGTTTCGAGACACGTGCACGCAGTCCGTTAGATACCTGCTTTACTTCGCTCTCCCAATGGCGTTTTTCGTGACGCTGTGGGCAAAGCCGATCGTTTCCCTCCTCTTTGGGAGCGCGTTTGACCCATCAATAGCGGCTCTGCAAATACTAATCTGGGCTGCAGCGCTCATGTACGTGGCTATGCTGCTGGGAAACGCTCTTGTCGCAGCTGACCTCCAACGGCTGAGCATGAGAATCACTGCCGCAGCCGTCGTCATCAACGTAAGCTTGAACGTGTTCTTGATCCCCAAGTACAGCTACATTGGCGCATCATATGCGACAGTAGCAACGGAAGCCGCCTTCGTCGCTCTGGGTCTTATTCTCTTAGGACGACACGGCTATGATCTGAGATTCCGGAGAACGAGCGTGTTGCCCGTTTTTGGCTTACTCGTCATTGCGGCGATTTCAGCATTATTATTCCTCAGAAACGTTCCACTTGCGGTAATTACAGTCGTTGACCTGACTGTGTATGTGGCACTCATATACAAACTCGGCTTAAACGAACAGGACAAACGCCTAATTAGCAGCTTGCTTAAGCCATCGAGACCGGCAAAGTCTGAAAGATGAACACAGCCGCCTCAAAGTGACGACTCATTGAGCTTTCAAAGATTATAGAGACCGAAGAGGTGCCCTCACTTCAGTAGAAGGGAGTTGAGAGATACGGTTTGAAATCAAGTGAGTACCTGTATGACGTTCTTGGCAGAGAGTCACGAAGGGGGACACACCCACAAGAAGCTCGAGCAGTTTATCATCGCCGCTAGTGGAGCCGTACTCTTCGTTGCTAGTTTAGTTGCTTCTCGGCTTTTTTCTCTTCGCAAGCATAGCCGTACCAGCAACCGCTCAAACTCAATCTGCAATGAAAAGACAAGGGTTAAGCCACGGGTAGGGAAAGCGAAGGTTGCTATGCACAATTCAATTCGGTCGCAGAGCATTACCGCTAATACCAAATGCCGTTCGACTTTGAAAACTGCGGCAAAAGAGAGGTTTAGTTTTAGGGAATAATGTGCTGATAAGCGGGACCCCGTCGATACAAATAACTCCGGGGGCCACGGTCAGAATTGGCGATAATGTTGTATTGAATTCGAATGATCGGGGTTACCACGCCGCAATGTATGCACCGGTTAAGTTATTGGCAGCTAAGCCAGGAGCCGTGATCTCAATCGGCCCAAACACCCAGGTTTTTGGAAGTTGTTTTCATGCCTATGATGCCATTACAATTGGGAAAAATTGCTTGATAGCCGCCAATACTAACATATTTGATGCTCACGGCCACAAGCTCTCATTTGATGATGTTTCGAACAGAGTAAGAACGACGGGTGCTCCAGCCGACGCATAACCCGTGGTTATAGGAGATAATGTATGGATTGGACTAAGTTCAATCATTTGCCAAGGACAATAATTGGCGATTGTTCAATAGTTGCGGCGGGGAGTGTAGTCACGAAAGAAGTTCCCAGTATGTGCATCGCTGGGGGGGACCCTGCTCGAGTTTTAAAGAGAGATTAATGCACGTTCAGCGACTCTTCAAATTATTTCCAAAAAAGAATCCTGGAAATACTTAATATTTTATGTGTCGACAACGGACTGATATATCCGAATGGTTTTTTCTGCTATGGCATCCCAGGATAAATACTGAAGCGCTCTTTGTCGGGTCATTTTTCCAAGATCCTCCCGTAGTCTCCGGCTCTCTAGAAGGGAGCGGATAACAACGGCAAGAGCGGAGGGGTCATTCGGAGGGACATACGTACCCGTATCACCTAAATATTCTGAACTCCCCCCTATGGGCGTTGCGATCACCGGAGTGCCATTCATCATAGCTCGTGTTATAGTAGCGCTCCCCCACACTGGATGGGTATAGACGGCGAATGTGAACATGCTCTCCTGCATTTTTTCATCAAATTCTAACTCACTCACCCTACCATACCACTGGATCTGATCCTCCACGTTATTCCGTTGTGCCTCCTTTTTTGCTGTTTGTTCTTCCTCCTTGCCATAGATGCCGTACACTTCGAGGTTGATCTTGATCCCGTCATCACGCAAGATTCGAAGCGCCTTGAGAAGGTCAAAGAAGCCTTTATGTTTTACAGGGCTCCCAAAAAAAGTAACTCTGGCCCTCACCAGCCCCCGGAGGCTAACCTGGGGACCGCCATGGAATACCACGTGAATTTTGTCTTCTGGAATTCCAATCTGCATCATGCTATCCTTTTGTTGCTCGGAATGAACGATGACAGCATCAGCATATTGATAGACTCGGTGAAGCAACCGTACACCTGGCCTATAGTTATACAGATTGTGAATGGTCACCACCTTATACGGTACTTTCGTTTGCGTGAGAAGAGTTAGAAGGGGCAACTCTCCAAAAGAGAAAATTGAGCTTTGTTGGTAATGGAGAATATCGGAGTCTCTACACTGCTTTGCGTAGCGCAGTCCAAGAGGAATCCTGCTTGTACGATAGGTGATGCCGTGAATCCTGGATCGGTCAGGTTCATCTCCATAAGAATCAAACGGCGTGGTAACGAGGCAGTATTTGCCATCAAAAAGGGAAGAAGAGCCACGATATTTATATTTACACACACAATGACTCGTTACAACCTTCACTGAAACGTCTCTTTTTATTAATGCATTAATAAGATTCTCCGAATAATTGGCCATGGAAATATTATGATACCAGCAGGTCACCATGCAAACAGAGAAATTTTTAGTCACAATCACCAAGTAAATAGGTGTTTTTTGGTATTTATTGAATTGTAATAAATTTTTTTACGCTACATCGAGTGACACGAAAAACCTTATCCGTTACGTGCTGAAAGATTTGCCATTTTTATGTGCCCTCAGCCCGGCCACGCTGGGATCAGGAGCGAGTCCTAAGTAAGGGGGGCCTGTGCGCCCCTTATTGTAGCGTTTTGCGCATTCCTCGTGTTCACAGCAGCACATTCCTAGCGAGGGCGCTCAATGTGGCAGGACTAGTGTCAAAAACGGTAGCACCCCGAACAGGAGTATGTCGTCCACCGCGTGCATCGTGACGACAAAAGGCAGGTTTTTTGTCTTGTAAAATGCGACGCCAAAGACGATACTGGCTCCAAACGTGAAGAGGGTCTCGTAGATGTTGGCGTAGCCCGCGTGCATGGCGCCGAAGATCACGCTCGTGATAAGGATTCCAGCAACTGCACCGCTTCGCTCAATGAGCTGCGGCTGCAGTAGAACACGATAGAGCAGCTCCTCAACGAGCACCGCAAAGAAGATCATAACGATGCTCAACCGAGTGAGCTCTGAGACTGAAGCATTTGGGATAAGCGGGTTATTCGCAAGAATGGCGTATTCAAGAAGCCCGATCCCCGCGCCAACAAGGATGCCAAACGGAATGAGGTACGTCAATCGGAGACCTCCGGTGAGCCCAAGATCGTAGCGGCTGAGCTTTCGGCGTGCAACGATCGCTATAATCGGGATGAACATCACGCCGTAGCTCGCCACCCACAAGTACAAGGTCGCCGTCGGGATGACCAAGAGGAGGGGGGCGCACATCACCCAGACGATGGCGAACCAGCAGATAGCCGGCAGGAGCGCAAATGAGAGGTAGACCACACGAAACACCGATAGCAGAGCGAGCGCTTGGACGAGCTGCACCCGCTCGTCGCGCAGCGCCACCACGATAACGGCAACGGCGATGATGTTGAGCACTTGCAAGGCGACGTCGAGCACAATGTGGCCTGCAAAGAGTAAGCCCTCGCCCGCGATGATAAGGAATATGGCGAGGAGCTCATACCAAGCCAAGTTGAAGACAATCGATTTCCTAGCTGCAGGAGCTAGCGCAGGTCGTGTGCTGTCAGGGAGACGCAAAACTATTCCTCAACACTGTTTTTCGACATATCAACGGCTCCGCCGTGAATGGGTCGGATCTCTTTAAGAACCCGCTGGTAGTAAGGCATCTTAGCGCGCGCGTGCAAGTGCAGGGCCTTGAGACTGGCTTCCTGGGTTTCTTCCAACTCGTGTGGTGTCGTCAGGTCGCGTAGTTTGCGGTACGTTTCACTGCACCCACAGCATCGCAACCGTACCCCAACTGACGTTGCCTTTCATAGTTGCAGCCGCTTCCCCGCCGTCACACCTGAACCGCCAGGCCGTCCGAACAGGTTTTGGAAAGAGCTAGGGGCATAGTTATGCCACAACACGGTCAAGACTCCAGGTTTTCATCGTGCGCCGTTCGCCTCACGTCCACGCCGCCGAAATAAGGCTACCGAGGCGTATCTAGTTTTTCTCGGCATTGAGAGCTTTGAGTAAACAAGACTATATATTTTATAGAGCGCGTCGGTTTTGTCAACAGAGCAAAACGGTTCTAGCACTGGATCAAATTTCGATTTGAATCTAGAAAGACTCTCAGGGTCGAGCATGCCAAACAAATCCAGCTTCTTGAAGCCCTTTGATTTTGCGTGCTGAATGACCTCCCATACGAGAAACTCGTTCGTACTCAGGTCTCTGCGCGCGTTAACGTTACCGATCCAATAGCCATACCGATCCTCACGCAGCA
>Ga0224515_1000187_pt1 | contig 11905 bp, 15 predicted proteins | sample IRFST25metaG_FD_179880 | JGI IMG/M metagenome (GOLD analysis project Ga0224515, IMG submission 179880) | Peat soil microbial communities from Stordalen Mire, Sweden - IR.F.S.T-25 | ecosystem: Environmental > Terrestrial > Soil > Wetlands > Peat | place: Sweden: Norrbotten County, Stordalen Mire...
GAAAAATACTTAGTATGAATTGAATTATTTTTTTCAAATTTAAATAACCCCTATAATAGATTTTTAATGCTTAAAATAAGTTTATAAAATAATAGAAATTAATTATTTAATAAAAAATTTTTGTTTTAGATTATAGAAGTTTCCGGCAGCAGCTTGACTAATGTATAATCGTACATCATGGATTTCCGGATTTCTGAGATGTCAATTAATTTGTAATTATTAACTTCTACATCTGCTATTTCATCATGATACTGGTCGTAGTTGAGTTTAACTCTTACTCCATCTAACTGGCTTACTACGGGTGCTGGTGAGTAAACCTGTTTTATAGCTGGCACCTGATTTTCTATCTCTGTTTTAACTAGAATAGACGGTACAAGTGGAGGATCATCAGACATTTCCACTCTTTTCTGGTCTAGAATTTCTTCCGCCACCTCCGCTAATTCTTTAAGTGCTCTTATATTTTCTCCTCTTTTTAGTCTGCGTGGTATTCTACCTAGTCCTCCTACATAGGCATCTGCACCGGGTATATCTTCCAATTTTATTTGTGGTGCTCCTGTTACAATTACTGGGATTTCTATATCTTCAAATAGATGGGTTTTGTTTAATATGCACTCTCTGAAGCTTCCTAACGCAAAAACTGCTAAGTCATGTTCTTCTATAAGCTTCTTCTCATCTTCTGAAATCCGGGATATGCCTTTTCCTGCTCCGCGTTGTAGACCAATCATATTATCTTTGGTTCCGTATCGGCGCAGATATTCAGATATGTCACATGCTGAATGGGGAAGGTGTTGTCTGGCTAGAGTGGGTGAAACTATTGCTATTTCGGTTCCGGCCATAGGGGCTATTTTAACTTTTCCTAAAAGTTGTTTTGCTTTTTCCTCCACCTTTTCAACGTCTTCCATGGGAACGGCGAGGGTTAAAACCAGATCCATTTGACTAATATTTTCTTGAAGCACAAATCCGCCTAGATCTTCTATTAACTCGATCATTTCCTCGTGCTTGTGAACTCCCCCTGTGTATGTCAGTGTTTCATACATACTTTACCTCTCAACGTAAACTTACAAATATAATCCATGATGTACAAATTTTCATCCACCTTAACTAGACTGCATGATACTAATAAATGATATAAAAAATCTAGAATAATAATGTTTGAATTTATAAAGAAATTCATTATTTTTTATAATTGGTATCTAATAATATAAAATTATTTAAAAAAATTGTGATATTTTTATAAATTAATTATTATTCCTTATTCTGAAATTTCTTAGGAGTCATAAGATTTCAAATGGTTAAAAAAGACACATTTAAATTTAAAATAAATAATTAGTAAGTATTTAATTTTAATTGCAAAAAAATGAAGAAGTGTTTTTTATGACGAGACAGTTCTTTGAGCTATTTTGTAAATTTTTTTAACGTTATCATTAAGCTTTAAATGTTTTTGTTAACCATTCTTTAATTTCATCTCTACTTTTTCTGAATGCTTCCGTTTTGTCATGGTCAGTTCCATCAACTGCTGCGGGGTCTTCAAATGATTCGTGGAGATATTTTTTTCCTCCCGGGAAATATGGGCATGCTGCTGCTTCAACACCTCCACATACGGTTACCACGTAATCAAATTCTAAGTCCTCAAATTCTTTGAGACTTTTGGATCGATTATTTGATATATTAATATCCAATTCTGCTAGGACTTTTATTGCATAAGGATTTACAATGGTAGGATCACTTCCTGCACTGTAAACATCATAATATTCACCATATAATGTTTTTAGAAGTCCTTCAGCCATTTGAGATCTGGCGGAGTTGTGGTAGCAAATAATTAAAACACTCACTTTAACTTTTTGAGAATTCATTTTTTATACTCCGTTAGTTTTCTTATTAAAAATTCAATTTTTTTTAACATGATTGTAACCCTATTTTGTATATATTGTGTAATGATCTCTGATTTAACATTTCTTATTTTTTTCCTTATAAGTGAATTAATTTACACTTGAAGTACACGTCCAAAATAAAAAAATTAGTAGATGATCTTATTTTGTATAGGTTTATAGGTGAATATTTTTTTTCTCGGTTCCTGAGTGGTTTTAAGTATATTACAGGCAATATAATATGTAGGAGAATAATCAAAGTAATGGTTAAAATTTGGGGGGTATTTCCTTTTGGATAAGAGTTTAATACTTAAGAATCTTTTAAATTCTAGAGAAACGTTGATCATGCCAGATGCATATGATCCTATAAGTGCTAAACTAGTTGAAAATACAGGATTTAAGGCCATTCAATGTTCAGGTTATAGTTTTTCCATTGTTCAGGATACAAAAGAGAGATTGATGTTTCATTAGATGAAAATATTGAATGGACCCGTAGAATTGTGGAATCAGTGGATGTTCCAGTTATGGCTGATGCTGAAGATGGATATGGCGGTCCTGAAGAATTAATAGATACTGTGGAAAGATTTATGCAGACTGGAGTTGCTGGTGTTAACCTGGAAGATCAGATACCAGACGGGAAGAACAAAATTTCTGTGGTAGATGGTGATTTAATGGGACAAAAAATCATCGTGGCCCGGGAAACCGCAGACGTTAAAGATAATCTTGATTTTATTATTAATGCCCGTACAGATGCTTTGAAATCTACTGTGGATAGATCAGTGGGATTAGAACTTGCCATAGATCGTGCAAATCAATATCTTGAAACAGGGGCGGATATTGCTTTTATAACTTATGTGGAAACTTTTAGAAGAAGTAAAAACCATAATTCGAGAAGTTAAAGGACCGATTAGTATCGCTGCTGGTTTGCATTATAATATTAAAAATTTTACTATTAATGATTTAAAAAAATATGGAGTAGCCAGAGTTAGCTTGCCCACATTATTGATGTTTTCAAGCCTTGGAGCCATTAAAAAATCCCTGAATTATATCAACGAAGATAATATATTGAAAACTACTAGATTTGATTATCTATATCCTGTTCAGGATTTGAATTCTTTGTTATAAAAATGAATTGTCTCTGAATGTAATGGGCATAAAATAATTTTTAACTCCTTGATTAATTTTTTTTTTGGATAGATTTAAATATCAATATTACATATTTATCTATATATTTACATATTTGGATATATTGATAATTTTTGAGCATTAAATAAAAATTGGATTTTATAATTTTTACCATTGGGAAGTGAATAGATGACTGAAAAAAAGAAAATAGCCCTGGCTGCCTGCAGTGGGATGAGTCCCTATGGTCTGGTAGCCCGTGTGACATCAACAGATATAGTGGCTGAAAACGATGATATAGTATCTATTTGTATGGGAGCCACCGCCGCTGATAAAGAGGGATTTATTACCTTAATCAAAAAATATCCAATTATAGCTATAAATGGCTGTGAAAATAACTGCACCACTAAAATACTGGAACAAAAAGGAGTTAAAGCAACTAAAAATCTTAACGTTTTAGTGGAACTGGATAAAGTGAATTTAAAACCCCTGGATGTTTCCAGGTTAGATGAGGAAGGGGAAATTTGCGTAGAGTATCTAAAAAAGAAAATAAAAAAGGAAATAGTAGGTAAAAAAATTAGATGAGAGAGCTTAAGCTTGTCTAAAACCTTCTCGATAATATAAAACGATTTAAGAATTTTGTTTTTATCTACGCGAGTGATTATAAATGAAAAGAATAGAGGATGTTCTTTCATATCGGAAAATAAGTCGGGATGAACTTCTTATTTTGTTAAGAAGTGAAGCCCAGCTTATCACCTTCAAAACATCATGCAGGCTAGTCTCTTCCTCATTAAAGATGCCCGTTACGTGCAGGGAAGTTATCGGAAGGAATATATAAAGGCTTACACTCTAGCTTTTATAACTCGCATCAGGAAGGTCAAGGAACACCAGCCCGTAGATAACGATTATTTGGATGTGCATGAAATCAAGGATGCCATTAAACTGCTTTTGGAACAGGGAAAACATGCATCAGACGTTGATGGATTCGATCCGGCGTTTTTCAAGATTTATAAAATTATCTCTCTATACACCACCTTTGTGCTGGAGGAACCTGTTCACCCTGTTGGCACGCCTTTCCCCGGCGGCTTCCGAGTTAAATATAATGGTGAAAAGTATCTTTGTCCAGTGAAAGAACGGCAGAAAAACAATCCCGGGGCGGTTTGCGGATTTTGCATTTCACAACAGGACCCGGAAACCATATAAAAAAAATCAGTTTACTGCTTCTTCAAAAGCGTCTCGGTGAAGTCCGGATGCCTTTTCTTTTTTACATTCTTCATCAGATAAAAGACGCATCTTAGCTGCTCTGCAAGGATAATGTTGTAATTTCAACCCAGCTTCTATTGGTAAATTCTTAATATCCGGTTTTTTATCTAGATATTTTTCTTTTATATATTCGGCTACAAATGTGGTTGACCCGCAGGGAGAAGATCTTAAAACCTCTACGTCTTTAAGTTTATTTCCATCAAATCTTAATTCTACTTTTGGTTTTCCAATTTGAGTTATAAACTCATCAAAGAGGGGATTACTGTTTTCTTCAAGTTCACACATAATAGGAGGACAAGTGACATTCTCATGGGTTTCTAACTGGTTTTTGAAGCCTTCACCTTGCCATGCGGCCACAATTATCCAATCAACTTTATCAGCAAATCTCTCTACTAATTCTAAGGTAAGGTCGGGGTGTGTAGTGTAGGTGATCAGTATATTAACATCTTCAAGGATTTTGATATCTTTTAGGGGTAATTCTATATCATCCATAAACATGGATGATGGCTTTTCAAGCTCTATGAAAACTGTATTAAATTTTTTTTCTATATTATCAAATGCCCGGTCGCCGTAAGGACCATCTGTGACTATTGCAATTTTTAACATTTATCTTCACCTCTAAACTTTTGATTCTGAAATATCCTATCAACATCCATATATTTAAATATATCATTATTAATAAAGGAGTTATATGAAACAATGTGAAATTAATGGGGAAGGTAAACCCAACTGTGACCAGATTAAAATATTGGAAAAGATATTATCTGAAATGCCTAGTGATGAGGAAATACAAAAAAATGCCGATATTATCAAGTCACTTGCTGATCCTACGAGATTAAAAATTATTTATCTATTAGAGCACGGTGAGTTATGTGTCTGTGAGATAATGTCTGCACTGGATAAACCACAGCCAACTGTATCCCATCATTTGAACTTATTAAAAAATGCTGGTTTATTAAAATGGCGTAAAGAAGGAGTATGGATTCATTATAAATTATCAAACTCTCAATTACCTGCTAATTTAAAGGAATTACTAATAAATTCTCAATGAATGGTTTGAAGGTTATTTATCATCTCTTGTAAATGTTTAGGTTGTATGCTATTTATTATCGATATATTTATATATTTGGATGTATGGATAAAATTATAAGGATGTGTAAAAAAAATGGATGATAAAAATATTAAAGAATTCATAAAGGAACGTTATTCAAAAATACCCTCTAAAAAAGAAGAATCATGTGGTTGTGGATGCAATGGAGAAGATTCAATCATCAAACAGGCTCAAGCTGTAGGATACACTATGGAAGAGATTAAGAGCATTCCCTCAGGCGCAGTATTTGGATTGGGATGTGGAAATCCGACAGCTTTAGCTGAAATAAATCCCGGTGAAACCATCTTAGATCTGGGATCAGGCGGAGGAATAGATGTTTTTCTCGCAGCTCAGAAAGTAGGTGAAACGGGTAAGGTCATCGGTGTTGATATGACTCATGAAATGGTTGAAACTGCAGTTAAAAATGCAATTGAAGGTGGATATGAAAATGTTGAATTTAAATTGGGTGAAATAGAAAACCTGCCAATTGAAGACAACTCTATAGATTTAATTATAAGCAATTGTGTGATAAATCTTACACCAGATAAAATTAAGGCTTATAGGGAAGCATTCCGAGTTTTAAAACCGGATGGACGGATATTGGTTTCTGATCTAATTACAGATGGAATCATTCCTGACGAGATACGTGAAAGCTTCGAGTCATGGTCAAACTGCATTGCGGGGGCATTGGAAAAACAGGAATATCTTGATGCCATTAAAAGTGCAGGATTCCGGGATGTGGAAATTAAAAGTGAAAATGTCTTCACTGAACCATTTATGGATGAGAGAATCGTTGGAAAAATTGTGAGTGTACAAGTTAAAGCTTTAAAATAATAGGTTTTTTGGGTGAATTAATGAAGGATGACCTTACAGTTGAAGTTGCTAGTAAAGTTTGTGAGACTCCTCGGTTGGGGTTTTTAAATCGTTTTTTAACTTTATGGATTTTTTTAGCCATGGTATTGGGAGTTTCCCTTGGTTACTTCATTCCTGGAGTGGAATCATTTATAAACAGATTTTCTATTGGTACCACCAGCATACCTATTGCTATAGGTTTAATTTTAATGATGTATCCTCCCTTGGCGAAGGTGAAATATGAGGAATTAGGAGAAGTTTTCCGTAATACGCGAATATTAGGTTTATCATTATTCCAGAACTGGATAGTGGGACCTATACTCATGTTCATTCTTGCAGTTGTTTTTTTACGGAATTATCCTGAATTCATGGTTGGTTTGATTTTAATTGGTTTAGCACGTTGCATTGCTATGGTTCTGGTTTGGAACGAGCTTGCCAAAGGTGATAGTGAATATGCAGCGGGTTTAGTTGCTTTTAATAGTGTTTTTCAGGTGTTTTTCTACAGTATATATGCCTGGGTATTTATAACCGTTTTACCACCATTATTAGGGATTCAAGATAGTGTTGTAAATATTAGTATACTGCAAATAGCAGAGAGTGTTTTCATATACCTAGGAATTCCATTTATAGCGGGAATATTGACTAGATACTTTTTGGTGAAGCGGAAAGGTGAAAAATGGTATGATGAGAAATTTATACCAAAAATTAGTCCTATAACGTTGGTGGCATTGCTTTTTACTATAATTGTGATGTTCAGCTTAAAAGGGAGTTATATAGTCCAGATACCGTATTATGTGGTTATAATTGCTATTCCATTATTATTATACTTCATAATAATGTTCTTCACGACTTTTTTATTGGGTTATAAATTGGGTGCGGATTACTCTAAAACCTCGGCTTTGTCATTTACTGCTGCGAGTAATAATTTTGAATTAGCGATTGCGGTGGCGATTGCGGTTTTTGGTATAGGATCTGCGGTTGCATTTGCCACTGTCATCGGACCCTTAATCGAAGTCCCAGTATTAATAAGTTTAGTAAATGTAGCCCTGTATTTCCAAAAACGTTACTATACCATGTAATAAAAAAAATTAATAAATGGAAGGATTTTTTTTTATTTAATTACTATTGAAAGAAAAAATATATTTTCTACTTCGTTAAACGCGCCTATAACGAAATTCAAATTAGTAGAATAAAAGATTTTTTTTATCATAAAACTTCAAAAACACCATATTTCAACTGGGTAGTATAGGTTAATCTTAAAATTTTTGCTATAAATTGAAAATAATCGATGAATATAGAAACAAATATATTAATTATTTTTTTTAATGCAAAATAAAAGAGCAAGAGGATTAAATAAGCATTATAATGTCTTCATAAAAGAAGCAAGCGACTATACGGCCTCTAATTTTTGAACACTTGCTCGAATTTCTAGTTTGGATATCTTAAGAGTAATACTTTTTATCTAATTTATCTTACTTAAAATAATAAATTGTTCAGATTCGAAAGCTTTGAAATTTTACACTGGAAGTGAACGACTAATCACACAAAGTGAAAACAGAAATTTGGGGATAAGAATTCAATATAAGGATATAAAAATCATTATTAACGGATTTGAAAAATTTATCAAAGTCTAAGAACCTAACCCATTACATATACCCCAATTCACCCATTTTTACTAGTTTTGGAGCACTTATTCTTACTTAATCGCCTGCTCAATCGCTCGATTTCATATTTTGCAATAATTTTTAGTCTAAATTTTTATATAAATATTAGTTTATAAATATTAGTTTTTAGGATATATTCATATAATTAGTTTACAATGATTATAATAGGGGGTTTAATTCTTTGTATACTGAAAAAAATGTTAAATTAGATTTAAATGTAGTAACAGACATTCCTTTCTCTGATAAAATAGAAGATCCATCAGTTATTGATCCAACTGGCCGTATAAATATATTAGGTAATGAAATTTTCGATATGAGTACTATTTCCGATGGAATAAAACTATACAGAGTTAAATCTGATGGAGAAGAAGTAGAAGAGGATATTATAATTAATATTAATGAGAATATATCCGGTGTTTATATTAATAAATCTAATAACACTAATTTTACTGAAGGTGAAGTTTATAAGCTTTCTATAAATAAAAAATTAAAATCTTTTCTTGGCGTTTCATTAAAAACTGAGTTAAACAGTTATTTCGCCATAGACTATTCATTCAACCTAGATTCAAAGGGTATACCAGACTTAAATAACGAAAGAAACTTAACAATATGTATTAGTGATATTCATTTAGGTATAAATGAGAATATTGCTCTAATTAACCAGAATCGAGATGCTTTAGTTGATTTCCTAAATCATGTTAGAAACTCACCAAATATAAAAGAATTAATTATAGCAGGTGATTTAATTGATGAATGGACTCTTCCCATGGAATTTGACACATTTAATGGGAAAACACAGTTGGACTTCGTGAAAGCCACCGCTCTAACTAATAAACCAGTAATCGACGCTATTAATAATATAATAGAAGATGGTAAAGTAAAGATGACTTATATACCTGGAAATCATGATTTATTATTAAATTCCAGTGATATTCAGAGTATTTTGCCCGGAATAGTTGAAACTCGTGACGCTAGAGGTTTAGGAGCATATACCCCCGCTGATTTACCGCAAGTAATCATCGAACATGGACACAGATACAATTTTTATTGTGCCCCTGATCCTTCAAACCAATCCATAACCCAAACAGATTCCCTGCTCCCTCCCGGATATTTCTTTAGTAGAATAGCAACTAGTTCAGTTATTCAGGGTCGGCCTAAGAGAGATAGTCCTTTACCTATTGTTAAGAATAATGAAATGGGAGAGGATCAATACGGTTATTTCATTTATTGGAGTGTCTGGAAAATTATTATCGACAGTTTACCAATTAAACAAAGTCTAGATGAAAAAGCTATAATTATGGGAATAGATGGATTCACTGATTCTTGTTCAATAAATGATGTTTTACCCTATCAGAACCCTGAAGATGGTAATATTGATGTTAATTTATATAAAGGTTGCATTGAAGGATGGGATGAAAGACAAAACGAAAATTTAGTTCCTGTTAAAATTCCTGTAGATGAAGCGGTTGCTAAGGGAAATTTACCTAGTTTTCTTGATTATGAATCCGGTGTTCAATACTTAAATAATCAGGATTCTGATAAGAGAATTGCAATATTTGGACATTCACATGAGGCACGAGTCATTAAATCCGTCAATGAAAACGATGAAAAAACCGTTTATGTAAATTCCGGCACATGGATTGATCGAAATCCTTTAACCAGAACCTTCGTAGTCATAACACCACCCAAAAGCAAAAACTCAGCTCCAACCTATGTAAATCTTTATCAATATTCCCCTAGTGGAGATATTAGAAAAGTAGAGTCACAAGCACTCACCGATTTAAAATAATTTCTTCATGGGAAGTTCTACGTCAACGTATACTTATTTTTTAAAAATTGCAAATTAATAATAATTTATCTTGTCTATTATGCTGATTTCCCATCTAAGATTTGAGATTAAAAAAAGACCATGTTTAATATTTATCCCACTATTTTATCTAATAATATTATCTTAATTTTCCAATGAGTTAAATTGGTAAAAATTCAAGAATTAAAAAATTTTAATCAGATTTAAGTCTAATTTGGTCTAAAATAACTCTTAATGCAGCGCTTCTACTATCGCTCGCTCTCTTTTTTCCTTGAGAGATTAAACCATGCTTTCCTGCAAAATCATCCAAATAACGTATCTGAACTGGCGTGAGATAATTGGTCATTTAAACTAGTGTTGTATTATCGTACTGTTCACGATGTTTTTCCAATGCTAGATCTATTATCTTTAATTTATCTGTGACTTTCTTTGCATTAGCTTTGTCTAAATCCTCTAATTTAACATTTTGTAACTTTTCATATACATCTTCCAATTGACTGATAGTAGAATCGTTAATTTTCCCAATGGGTTTACGTTTTGCTCACTCGGTTGCACGCATTATGATTTTTTGAGAAAAAACGCGTTAGTGATAGTTATTATCAGCTTCACATCATGAACGCAAATTAAAGGAAACCTCATGATCTGGTTACTCCAAAAATTTAATCAAGAATTAATTAGACAAGGATAAATTTAATTAACATTTACTTTTAGTTAATTTTTTAAGTAAAAGATTGATATAGCAAGCAAGGGTTTATCACCAGCTTGATATCATAAGCATAGATTAAAGGAACAGTCTAAATGGGAATTAGATTAATACGATATTAAAAATTATAATATTTTTTACTGGAGGTTTATTTTCATGAATAAGTCTAAAAGTCAAGATGTTTACATGCCTACTAAACGTCTTGAAACATTAGTTGATGGAATATTCGCTATAGCCATGACTTTACTAGTTTTAGGTTTAACTGTGCCACATATAAACGTTCCATTATCGAATACGGTAATTCAAGAATCATATTATACTCTTATACCTAATCTTTTTTCCTTTGTTTTAAGTTTTATCTTATTAGCAGCTTTCTGGAACCGTCATCATCGCATGTTCAATCAGATAAAAATGATAGACAGCAATCTACTGTGGATAAACATAATATGGCTTTTATTCATAGTTATGGTTCCATTTTCAGCATCCTCAATCGGCCAATACGGGGATTATACACTCCCCTGTGCCCTTTTCAATCTTAACATGTTGTTAATAGGATTATTCCTTTATCTGAATATGAACTATGCTATTAAAAAAAATTTCATGAATGAAGAAGCAAATACAACCCTAATAAAAAAAAGTAAAAGAAATAATGAAGTATTCATAATAATAGCCCTAATAGCAATTATACTATCATTTCAAATCACCAGTAACAGTACACTAACCTATATATTACTCATTCCACTACAACTCGCAATTAACAGGTTCACTAATTAAAAAAAAAATTAATAAATTCAAGAATAATTTGTGTGTGTGTGTATTGTCCTCATGGATAAAAAAAATAAAAAAGAGAGATAATAAGAAATAGTTTATTTCTTAATAATGTAAATGGATACTATTAGCATCCAAAGCAGTACGGTGCCTATGAATATTCTCTCAATTAAACCAAATAAGGGGCTAGTTAGGAGTACGAAAGTTAGTACCAAACTTATAACTGAAAATATGCTTAATGGTAGTAAATATTTTATGATATCCAGGAATTGATTATCTGATCTCATGCCGAGTGAAAGTATAAGGATGCCTAAACCACCACCAATGAAAGCTAATAATGCTGTTATAAGATGAATAGTTCCATGTAGCGTGACAGGAATAGAAATAGAAACGTCTGCAGGGAAGAATGCGAGAATAATCGCACCAAAACTCCAAACCCCTAATAATATTAAACCAATATTATAACTTGATTTTCTAGTTTTAAATGTGAATATCAAACCTAAAATGAATGATAATGAAAGAAAACCCCTAACTAAAAAATTGACCGTCATAATATAACCATAAGGCCCCACAGCCAGAAAACTTTCAGCTTGAGTAATAGGATTATAATAAGGTGGCAATGATTGTACAATCACATCTAAAACAATGTAGATTATAATTCCAATTATAGTTGCAATAAAAAAATTAGCAGGATTAAAACGACTCATAAAAAAATGTATTGTCTAATTTAATATATAAGCATTTATAAAAATTTCCTAACACTATACC
>Ga0224515_1000188_pt1 | contig 11901 bp, 14 predicted proteins | sample IRFST25metaG_FD_179880 | JGI IMG/M metagenome (GOLD analysis project Ga0224515, IMG submission 179880) | Peat soil microbial communities from Stordalen Mire, Sweden - IR.F.S.T-25 | ecosystem: Environmental > Terrestrial > Soil > Wetlands > Peat | place: Sweden: Norrbotten County, Stordalen Mire...
GTATATAATATTAGCAGTTGGATTCGGCGTTATTGCATTTGTAGGGGCATTTTATGGTTATCAACTATACCAATCGAACACATACAACACTTTACTAAATCAATCAGAAAATAATATGTTACAATCTGAATCATACATAAATCAGACAAGTTTCACAAGCGGAAGTGCTGAAACAAATATGCAATACATATATAATGCAGAAAATTCAACAGCAGCTGCTATAAACGAAACAGAGGAAATGGAGAACGTAGCACCTGATACAGCTACCTATCAATACGCAGTTATACGTTTAGGTGAATTACAAAACATGAGTAAATCAGAGGATAATGGATTGAAGATATTTCAAGATATGAATACCAGTGGAGTATTTGCAGCTGCTATTGATGCAGTAAATTTAAATAGTACCATAACTGCAACTAATAATAATATAAGCTCAGGCCAAAATCAATTAATTCAATTAGTGAACAACAATCCACCGTTGAAACAACGATTAACAAATATTTTAGGAGAGAATACAGTTAATCAGATGTTAAACAACACTTAAGTGAAATCAACCTTCCATTAATTTTTCTTTATCTTGTTTAGAATAAATCTTTTGAATACTAAATTAATTATTCAAATTATAGGGGGGAAATTGATGGGTCCTAATAGTTGGTGTTTTAATAGTAACTTACGTAATCTTCGGAATATATTTAATTGATATTATGAAAACAAAACGGTTAATCACCCTAACGTTTGATAGGGTAATCGCAGTGGAGGAATAGATATGAAAAGGATGAAAAAAAACAAATCACAGCTCAAAGAATTAGATAAGGAACTCAAGGCAATAAATATGAGATGTAAAACAATGGGATTCATGCTGGGAAAACCATAATAATATCAAAACTTTTTTTTATGTAGATTTCGTGATTAGATTCGGGTTTTGGTTCGTGATTACATATTTCATCACTAACTCTGTTAATTACTTTTTGTCTTTGTTGACAGTTACAAGGTGTAAATTTACAGTTTTTCATTTTTTTGAACATTTAAATTTCTCCAGGATATTCATATAAAATGTCATATCTTCCAGTTTTACACTTAAGACAACGTATTATAATATGGTTATCTCTTAATTCATGGCCACATTCTAGACATTTATGCTCGTAGATTCTGAATTCACTGAGGGGGTGGATTTTGCATTTGTCAGCTGCTGTAATCCTGCTATAACATTATAACCTGGAATCCTAGGCCCCCAGGTTTCAATGTAATTTCGTGCTGTCTGCTTATCATTTTCATTCACATAATACGCTACAACTTCATCTAGTTGTGCTTGAGTTATATCAGTCATGCAATTATACCTCCTAAACTTTTAAAATGAAATTTAATTAAGATTGAATAATCGGTTCTTTATTCTTGATTATCTGGAAAGGTGTAGCACCCCTAATACACTTCTTAGGATTTTAGGATTTGGGGTTACATACAGCTCTACCTGGCGCCAATTCTGGGCATTAATCTTAGGTACATAGGTTAGTGCAACCTGGAATTCCTAAACATTTTTTATTCTCAAAAAAAGACTCAACAATATCTGTCTCTCATCCAATTCTTTTTGTATAGCTAACTAATAACCACATTTCTAGATTTCTTTTTTTTAATATCTGCTAATTTATCACAAATTTTGATTTAACTTTACAGAGGTGGCAACATTTACAAAATCTGACAATAAATATCACATCTATAAATAACATTCAGATAGGGCTTTGAAATCGATAAAGAAATATATTAGCCAGAATATCAAGTACAAAAAAATAACTGTTTCATTATTTAATGTTGATTTTCACATTTTTTTTACACTGGAAATGTACGACTAAATATTTGTTTAATTTAAATTTTGAATTCAAAATGAAAAGATCAGTACATATTAAAATTAACAATTTCTTAAAAAAATCACATTCAGAGGACTTTAATGGGATTTATAAAAATAATAATATTAAAATAGGTTTTTAAACAGAATATTTTTTTTAGATTTTTTTTTAACTCTATACCATAATATCGTGCAAAGAAGTTCACAGGTTGATATTTTTCTTAAGTTTAATAGTATTTTTTTTTAAAGTTAAATAATTCTCCTTTTGCTTACCATCATAAGAAGGGCTAAACTTGTTAGTAACAAAACAAAATTTTATTTATTAACAATTTATTTTTTTTTACTGAATTTACAAATTAAATAATTGGGGTAATTTGCCATAAAACTATTTTCCAATCTTCATCAAACTTAGTATAAACAGCTGAAACATGAAAGTCACCGGATATTTCCTTATCTTTGTAATTAAGTTTCCCATTACATTGATAAGTGAGTATGGCTGTATCATATCCAGCAGATATTAGTTTAAAATATGACATATCAAATGTTAATAATTTTAGATGTGGAAGTAAATTCTGGATAACATCTTCTTTATTTAAACGTCCAAAAAGATTAACCTCACAGAAATTATCTGCTAATAAATCAGATAAAGCCTCCTTATTCTTATCTAACCAGGCAGCTTTCCTCTCTTCTTCCAGTTTCATTAAAGTAGTTTTTAATTCCAAACTCATATAATATTCAACCTCCCAAAAAAATTAAGGAATATTTTTTCTAAATACTCTTATCCTGTACGGAAACGCAGAACCTACAGAGAGCACTGGGATTATTCAACTGCTTCTCTTTAACTGGACATAAATATTTACCATTAATATTCTTCAACTGTAATCCACCGGGAAATTTAGTGCCAACTGGATGAATGGATTCCTCTCTAACGAAAGTAGTATAAGTAGCGATAATCCCAGCAATCTTCAAAAAACACTCTTCCTCCTGACTTTTCGCTTCAAATTGTAGATTATTCAAAGATTCTAAGAATTCCCTTAATTTTTTAATATCAACGCACCCTTTATAATCTGCGGTATCATCCTTAATATTTACTATTCTGACGAAAAATGCCTTGGAGAATCGTTCGATATAATCTTCCCTGTAAGGTGACTGCATATACTTAGCATCCTCTCGTAGGAAAGTAGTAGCTTGCATGATCTTATTAATATCAATTTCAGCAGCTTCCTTTTTTATAAGGGATAACAATTCATTCTTAGGGATTCTTTTTTTAGATTCTAATTTAATTATTAATGTCATAATTTTAGACTATTTATATTTTTTAGTTATGGATTCGGCTATTTTAGGGCCGATACCTTCCACTCGGATTAATTCATTCTTAGATACATTACTTAAATCTGTTCCAAAGGTTTTAACCAGTGCACGTGCTCTTTTACGGCCTAATCTCTTCACACCCACCACTAATGGTATTAGATCATCCTTAACACCATAATATAATCGAGCGGTGAGTGTCTCTAAATCCGGTGTATAACTGTAAATATTTAAAATTTCACACATTTCCTTATAAAATTTAACGAGTAATGATGCATCATAGGCTGTTCGGCGGGTGCTGGCAGCGTATACGTTAAATGCGTTTTCGATTTCATATTCTGTATGTTCCTCAATCCATTCCATTAAAGCAGCGGCAGTGGCTTCATTATTACCAACCTCCACCACAAACACTCCTTTAATGTTCAGTTTATCCCGCACTGGCTCTTTACTCTTTCTACCCTTAAATGAAACTGGTATAATATCCGGAGTTTTAGCGATCTCATATATTAAACTATAAATATCAAGTTGCGTGTTACGAGTAGTGTATTCCTTGAGTCTTACCGCGGTTTCTACACTGTAATTAGTCCGGGAAATCAATGTACCTAATGGAGTCGTTTTTAAACCCTCAGGAGTGGGTTTTATCATACCATGATGTATTAAAAACTCTAAAGCTTCATTAATCTCATATTCCATACTATCAGAGGTATAAACACTTAAAATCTCATTATTATACATTTGAAATCCGTAAAAAGTTTCCTTAAAAAAGTTTTGTATATCTTCAGGTGTTTTAGATAATCTAGAAGCGACCTGCGAGATAATCTGCCGGTAAACTGCATCCTTATTCTCCAATAACTTGGAGTTAGTAGCTTCAATCTCTCCATACAGATAATGATCCTTAAGATTATAAGCTTCATCCACACTTTTAGCGATTAAATAAGAGTAACCTTCATCATCATAACCAGGACGCCCCGCTCGACCGGACATTTGTTCATAATCAAATACAGGTATGGGTTGCGGTCCCTGACTTGTCCAGCGAGTGTAATCCCGTATCACAACATTCTTAGAAGGTAAATTAACACCATACATTAGGCTAGGTGTAGCGGTTATCATCAATAAATTACCCGCCCGGAATTCATCCTCAATAATTTCCCTCTGCTTGTCAAACAAACCAGCATGATGGAAGGCAACTCCCTCCCGTATACATTCTGCAAGCTTCAAACATACACTAGTCGGTCTTGAACCTCGCCTTCTGGGCACCTCCAATATTTTTTCAGCCACTCTTTCAAATGCATCCTTCTTATCATGGGGTAGATTCTTTTTTATTTTACCGGAAATATAATTAGCCAGTGACTCTGTAAATCTTCGAGTGGATACGAATACTAATATTTGAGATGATTCTGTTATGGAATGATTCAAAACCTGTAGGATAACATCATTTTTGTTTTTAACTTCCATCTCTTCAATATTTAAGACATCCTTATAGAGGGGTACTGGACGGAAAACATGCTCCACTACATGTGCATCCAACCAATTTGCAAGTTCATTCATGTTTTTAATAGTAGCAGAAAGTGCTATAATCCGCATGCCAGGATTCAATATATGTGATCGAGTGAGTGCACATTCAATAGTAGGTCCCCGTGAGTACTCCCCAATCATATGAAACTCATCCACAATCAGAAGATCAACATCTCCTAATGTATTCCATGAAAAACGAGTTAACGCGTCAAAGGATTCAAAAACCATCACCGCTAAATCAGAAGAAGACGGATGTTTCCCCACTTTTATATCAAATTTTTCAAATTTCTTAAATTCTTTAAACTTCTCATTCTGAATAGATATCAAAGGCACCGCGTATACCACTTTACCCCCCTTTAATATAGTATCTAATGCAGCCATCACACCTAATAATGTTTTACCACTAGCAGTGGGTATAGCTATAATATAATTATGATTATCCTCTAGAAAACCCGCATCAACCACAGCCTTTTGAGCAGGATTCAATTCCTTTATCTGGGGATAACATTCCTTTAATATTCCATTAATCTCCGGTTTTATAGACTCCATAAAGATTTAATCCTTCTCTTTTTTAATTACTTCAATCTCTGAAATAGTAGTTGATGGATACTGTCCATTCTCATCCTTCTCCACACTCTTAACCATATCCCAAACCGTTAAAAGACCCACACTAACACCCGTTAATGCTTCCATCTCCACTCCGGTCTTACCCGTTGAATTCACATTAACAGTAATCATTATATAATTCCTTTCAACTTGGAAATCCACATCCACCCCTGTGATTCTTAAAGAATGGCAGAGAGGTATGAGATGATGAGTAGATTTCACAGCACTTATAGCCGCAATTTGAGCAGTTACCAATACATTACCCTTATTTAACTCCTCATTTTCCACTAAATTAATAGTGCTTTCTTTTAAATAGATTTTACCTCTAGCAAGAGCAATTCTTCTAGTGACAAGTTTATCACTAACATCCACCATCCTCACACCATTAGATGAAAGATGAGTTAAAGTTTTATTTACCATTATTAAAAATTCTCCTTTCTTAAATTCATTAAATCAAATGTTTTAGTTCTCAGATCCTGAAAACTAATCTATTTTCAATTAAATTTTTTTTTTAAGCTAAAGTCCTTTTTATAAATTAATTTTAAATAAATTTTTGTTTAATATGGTATTTTTAAGTTAGAGTATTCATGGGCTTTACTATGTGCAGCGTTACCCATTTTCTGACTTAATTCATTATCACATAATATTTTATCTAATGCTTCTGCTAAAGCTTTAGAGTCTCGAGGTTCTACCAATAACCCTACATCACTCGTGACTAATCCGGGTATCCCTCCTACATTGGTGGCTACCACTGGTAATCCCGTGGCAAAAGCCTCAAGTAAAGTTATGGGAAATCCTTCTGAAATACTAGGCAGGACAAAAACATCAGTGGCAGGCATAATCTTATTGACATCCCGTCGGGCGCCGGTGAAATACACATCTTTAATATCCTCTTTTAAAACCATTTCCCTTAAATTCGTCATTAAGGGTCCATCCCCCACTATTATAAGCTGTGCATCAGTTTTTAAATATTTTTTTGCTTCAAGGAGGTATTTTAAACCTTTCTGAGTAACTAAGTTACCTACAAATAATATCAACGGCTTATCCCTGTTAAGTCTCATATCCTGGATGAAAGTAGTTTCATTATCTGGTTTATATTTCTCCACATCCACAGCATTAGGAGTTACCATTATCTTATCCTTTAATCCCGTAATATTAAGTTCATAAATTTTTTCTTTAATGGCATCGTTTACCACAGCTATATAATCAGCATTTTTAAGCACATATATTATTAAGATTCTTAAAAATGGATTAGAAGCTAAAATATTAATATCAGAACCATGCACTGTGACAGCCGTCTTTCGACGGGTAAATATATTTGCTAGGACGGCGATTAAACCGGGTGGTAGTAAATAATGGGCGTGTATCAAATCTACATCATATTTTCGGGTGATGCTTATTAGTTTTAGAGTGGCGGATATGAAAAAGAAGAAACCCCTTAAACCTTTAATGTTAATTGTGGGGGCTGTTTCAACATGCACTCCATCATAATCATGAATATCCGGGTGAGGGTAGGTTAATACAATTACTTCATCACCCCTTTTAACTAATTCCTGGGAGAGAAGATAGGTATGTGATGATACACCACCGATATGAGGTGGATAATGACCTAAAAGACACACCTTCATAATTTTTTAACCTCAAAAAACGAAAATTACATTCTTTTTTATATATAAATATAAGGAATCTAATTATATTTCTTTTTATAATAATTTTATTCTTTAATATTATTGCAAATCAAAATGCGCAGGTGAATTTTTATAAAAAAAATATAATATTTTAATTTTTAAAAGATACATGGTGATTGGAGTTTAATACTGTACCATCCATCTTCACTATAACAACATCCAACTCTTCCTGATATTTATATTGACATCTTTCTTTCACGGCTTCTGCAATACTATTGAAAACAGTTTCTACCAAATTAACCTCATCCAATAAATCAATCATCTCTTCCGTAGTATTTGAATGATAAATCTGATTTATAAGAGGTTGAGAAGCATTTGAAAGTGCTGCGTGCGTGGTTATTATTTCTCTTCGTCCGTCTGCATTACGGTGTTCAGTGTTGAAAATTCCAGCAGCGATTTTAATAAGTTTTCCAGCATGCCCGAGGAGAATTAAATGTTTAACATTTGCTTCGCTTGCTTCATGGAGCATGTAACCCACTAGATTCCCCATTTGAATTATCTGGTCTTCATCTACATCTAAGAGGTTCTGGGCGATTTTATCTCCAATGTTACCCGGTACAAAAACAAGTTCTTTATACTTTTCAGCTACTGCCACGTCTAATTGACATTTAAATGATTTTTGGTAGCTTTCCATGTTCATGGATCGAGCTAAGCCTGTGGTTCCTAAAATGGAGATACCGCCTATGATTCCCAATCGATGGTTAAGAGTTTTCTCTGCTAGTTTCTCTCCGCCAGGAACATATATAATTACTTCCACTCCTTTATATGGTGGTAGTAATCTCTGTAGATTAGTTCTAATCATCTTTTGAGGAATGGGATTTATAGCGGGTTGACCCACCGGAATTTGGAGTCCTGGTTTAGTGACTACCCCCACACCTTCACCCCCTCTGATGATTATTCCAGTTTTATCAGTAATTTTAACGTCGGCGAAGATCTCCAGATTACGAGTAACATCCGGGTCATGATATGGTCTTTTTATTACAGATGCTCTTCCATGAGTATTTGTTAGTTTCTGTGAGTTTTCAATGTCTATATCCAGTTTACCTATGGGAGTTTCTAATTTTATTTTATCCACTTTTTTATTTAAGACTTTAAATGCAGCTATTGCTGCTGCAGTCGCCGCGGTGCCTGTGGTAATCCCATATTCAGGTTCTTTTTTTGAATAGAGTTTATCTTCCATTTAACTATTAACTTAAATTTTATTTTATTAACTTTCTTCACTTAATTCAGCTTTCAGGGCTTCTACTAACTCTTCTTTAGTAGGTGCACCTACAAATTTAACTACACCGTTTAATGCTATAGCGGGAACTGCCATGAGATTATATTCAACAGCTTTTTCCCTATCTGACATTATATCTATTTTTTCAACTTCCAAGTCATCAGGCATTTCTTTTTTCACTTCTTCCACCAACTCTACAGCCATGGGACAGTAAGGGCATGATGGGGATGTAAATACTTCAACTTTTACTACCATAATTCGTCACCTCTCCTTTTTGATATATCAGGATAAAAAATATTTTTTAGTTATTAATTATAATCTGTCCATAAAACCATATAAATCTAATCTATATCATTATATTCTACAACAACTTCATAGAATAGATTAAAATAGATTAGAAGTCTTTTCAACATGTCAAAAGAAGTAATAGATCATCAAGTTTGATTTATTAAAAAATGATTTGAAGCATATATTATACATTTTTAATTAAGTATATTCATTCAATTTCAGAAATTTTTTTCAGGTTTCTATTAGCATCCGATGTATAAAATTTTTTTTTATATTATGATATTTTTTATTAAAATGGTATTTCTAAAAAATATAACTGCCTTTTTTTTTAATGTGATTAAAAAATTTGTGTAATAATATGATACTGAAGTTCACTGTTGAGAAAACTTCAGTACCTATTATCATGCCGAATATTATTATATTTTCGTTTGGAGGCGGGTAAAATAAATTCGGCCATGATCGTTTTTGTACTGTAAATTAATTTTTTTATAAAGCTAAAATTGGTATTAACTGCACCCTCACAGTTAAATTAGTGTAATATTCTTGGAAATCATTTTTAAATTTTTCAAGGGTATTATCCACTTCTTTGTTAGAGGTTTTGAATTCTAGTTGAGGGATGGTAATGATTAAATTAATATTATTACTATTTTAATTGGACGATTGCTTCGGCATTAATTTCTGAACGGTTTATTTGGTATTTATTATCCATTAAATCCTTTTTAAGGAGGGACCATACTTCTTCAGGTAAATTCTCATCTTTAAATGTTAATATAAATATCTGATTAAGAACTTCGTCAATATTGGTTTCTTTTATTTCCACTAGTTGAAGCATAGATTTACCACTCGATTTTTTGTTAATTAATCAAAAAGTTTCATTTTGGGAGTTAATTTATCTCATTCGTTTCTATTGAACGTGTGGATTGGGGTTTATATTTTGAATCAATTTCTAAGATTCGTAATCTTTCAGATAAAAATTCTAGTACTCGTCTTTTCTCATGGAATGGAATATTTTTCTTAGAAAGCATGTTAATTAACTCTGTTATGCTTCTTACCTAGTAGGTGCCTGATTTTTTATCCATAAAGATGATGCCTCTTTTTCCAAGATCTTTTGATATGGATACTAATACTGCACCCCAAACTTTTCCTTTATCATCTTTTAAGTCAAGAACTTGAGAATTTATTTACTATTTTTTTCATCCATCTTTTAATTCACCGTAATACATCTTAATACAGTATAATTTAAATAGTTTTCGTTTAGGATAATAACAAATTATAGCAACCAGAAGACTTGCACCCAAAATAATATTAAAACGTGAATCATAAAATAACATAGTATAAAAAAAAATAATGCTATAAATTCCATTCCATAATAACCTAAAAAATTTTTACTAAGATTAAAACGCATTTAACTCCAAAGAGAAGGGGGATACATGAGTGGTAAAGACACCATTAAAATACTATTAGTGGAGGATAATCCTGGAGATTATTTAATCATCCGGGAAATGCTTAAAGAAACCGAATACACTCAATTTACACTAACTCATTCTCCCAAATTAGAAGATGGATTAAAAAATCTGCAGGAAAATAAATTTGATGTGGTAATCCTTGATTTAAACTTACCAGATAGTGAAGGCTTAGACACATTTCTCCAAATCCTAAGTAAACATCCCGAACTCCCTATCATAATATTAACTGGTTTATCAGATGAAGAAATGGGCATAAACGCTGTAAAACAAGGTGCACAGGACTACCTAGTCAAAGGAGAATTCAACGGTAAACTCTTAGCACGATCCATCAATTATGCAATTGAACGTAAAGGATTAGAAGGACTATTCAGTTACCACATTGATCGTTCCCAATAAAAAAATAATTAAAACCCAATCATTTAGATTAAAAAAAGAACTTTAATTTTTTTTAAAAATTACATTATTCATTGAATACTGTTCTACTTAATCCTAAAAGATAATCAAAGCATACTTATTTTTTTACATTTTTTTTAATTTCTAAAAAATCATATTTACCTTTATAAAGGATTTAAACTATACTAAATATAATAATAAATTCTAGAAGAATAAAAAATTTTTATTTCTTAAATCATTTATAAAAAACCATTTTTTTAGATTTTAATCGTTTTAAGAAATCTTTTAAGTATCTAGCACCTTTATCTAAATATTCTATAATGAAATGTAAATTTTGATTAAAAGTGATGAAAATTTATTTTCAAAATATATAAACTAATCTTTGGTGAACAATCGGTTAGAAATACATTAACAAATTTGAATAAAAAAAAATTTTTTAATTATATATTATTAATTGGGGTAGTGATAATTTTGAAAGTGAAGGTTAGATCCCCCGGCTCAGCTACAATTATAAATGCCATATCTACCGGCTGTGGCTCTGCATTCGGCATTCAACTTTATATTACTGTAGAAGCAGAATTAACAGCCACTTCTAAGATAAATTGTAAAACAGATAAAAATGTAGATACATCTTTAATGGAGATTTGTGTGAAGAATGTTTTAAAAAAATTCCAGATAAAAACTGGAGTTAAAGTACAAACAGAATCTAATCTTCCCATTGCATCCGGCCTCTCCAGTAGCAGTGCCACATCAAATGCTGTAGTTTTAGCTACAACCCAGGCTCTAATGGATGCATATGAAATTAATCCTATTGATATAGGTTTAGATGATAAGGGAATTATGAATTTAGCTGTAGACTCTTCATTACAAGCTGGAGTAACTATAACTGGAGCTTTTGATGATGCTAGTGCCTCCTATTTAGGAGGTTTAACCATCACTAATAATTTAGAGCGTAAACTTATACGAAGAGACAAGTTGGATGAGCGTAATATATTAATATATGTGCCGGATAAAAAGTCACTTACCATAGATGCTGATGTGGCAAGGATGAAACTCTTAGCACCTTGGGTTAAATTAGCCTTTAAAGAAGCATTGAAGGGTAATATTCATCATGCGTTAACTTTAAACGGATTTTTATATTGTTCAGCTCTTCACTTCAATCCTGATATAGCATTAGATGCATTAGAAGCTGGAGCAGTAGCAGCAGGGCTTTCTGGAACTGGTCCATCATTTGTGGCGATTGCAGATGATAACTATTCTCCTTTAATAAAGGATGCCTGGAAATCTTATCCGGGAAAGGTTATAAGTACTAAAGTTGATAATCAGGGTACTAAGGTGATTATAACATGAATAAGTCAGATGCCCTGAAACTATTAATTGATTCTAGGGGTAAGATTGATCAAATTGATGATGAAATAATTAATCTTATAATTAAAAGAACTAGTTTAGCTAAGGATATAGCCACTGCCAAATTGGTTTTAGGTAAAGATATTCATGATGCTAAAAGAGAAGTTTATATCCAAGATAAAATTAAAACTTTAGCTAAAAAGAAGAATATTAATGAGGTTAGTCTTACAA
>Ga0224515_1000192_pt1 | contig 11570 bp, 25 predicted proteins | sample IRFST25metaG_FD_179880 | JGI IMG/M metagenome (GOLD analysis project Ga0224515, IMG submission 179880) | Peat soil microbial communities from Stordalen Mire, Sweden - IR.F.S.T-25 | ecosystem: Environmental > Terrestrial > Soil > Wetlands > Peat | place: Sweden: Norrbotten County, Stordalen Mire...
AAAAATCATGTTTGAAAACATAAAAATTACTTATTTTTGAAGCCTCGGGCGGGAATTGAACCCGCGACCTCAGGATTACGAATCCCGCGCTATACCGGACTAAGCCACCGAGGCAATAAATACTTAAACAAATAAATTATGGGATATTTCTTTTTATTATTTATTTTTTTTTATAATTTTATAATCAATTTAAAAAAAAGGTAAGGTTAAAAAATTTTCTAGAATTCATCCAAGGTTTGTTGTTTTGGTTTGAAGTCATCTAAATTAAGTTTTAAACCATCACGTGCAGCTATGGTTTTTATTCCCGTATGTTCTTGTATCCTCGCCGCTTCCTGTTCTGGATTGTTCATTATTAATTTCATCCCAAGGTGAGTCATTATAGCTAATTTAGGAGAAACCTCACTTACAAGTTTTCCAAAATCATCAGCACACATGTGTCCGTGCAATCTATCATTACCTGGCCTTATTACACTAGCGAGTAATACATCTGTATCTATATATTCTCTATGCAGATCCTTGAAGTAGCCTGTATCAGAAGTGTAAGTTAAGGTGAAGTCATCTAGTTGAAATTTAAATCCTACTGCTTTAGGGTCTCCGTGTTTGGTTCTGGTAGCAGTGATATTGAGTTTACCTACCTTTTTAGATTCTCCTGCCTCTAAAACAGTGACCTGTGGTTTGCTAAGATGATAATTAGATATACTTGGACCCCATTTTTCAAATCCGTTTATTACACTTCTACTTCCAATTAATAAGCCTTTTTTACGAGTCATTCCCTTAGTCATAGCTTCTATCAGTACTTCTGCATCAGTATAATGATCAGTATGGCAGTGCGAAACAAGGACTCCATTTAAGTTTAGAGGATTCAATCCAAACTGGTATGTTCTAACTAGGGCCCCGGGCCCCGGATCGATGTGAATGTTCTTCCCATCTATATCATCGAGTCTAAATCCACCAGTCATCCTTTTTTGAGTTATCGTAGCGAAAGCGTCCGCCACCACTTCCTAAAAATGTTATTTTCATATAATTTTTCACCTAAAAAATTTTTTTTCACTTATTATTGTATTTATTTTATTTAGCTTTACATAAAATAACTTTACGAATATGTAATGTATTCCCAACCTTTAAATTATAATTTCACCTACTAAAATTTGTGAATAATATAGATAAGGATCCATTGTTATTAAAATATTTCCGTAAAAGACATGTTGTAGAATCAACGCAACGGATATATATTTATCATTTCCAAAAATATTATAAAGCAACTGGCTTAACACCAACAGAAGCTATTAAAGAAGCTGATGACGAAGAAGAAAACAGGATACGTCTTAAACGTAGAAGTATAAATGACCACTTGGATGACTTTGAACTCTACCTTGAAGACCAAAAATATTCAGAACTTCACATCAAGAATTCAATCAAAATCATAAGGGCATTTTACACTTTGAATTCAATAGAATTACCACCATACCAGCGAAGACCCCTAAAAACAGCAGTTCATGAAGAGTTAATAGACCTCCCTAACATAGATGATATTAAAAGGGCGTTAAGCTTTGCGAATGTAAAATATCAAGCTATGATTATTTTAATGGCCAGTAGTGGGATGAGGCAGGGTGATTGTAGAAATTTAAGGTTAAAAAATTTTGTCGATTGTATAAGTGAATATATTAAAATCGATGTAAATGAATTAACTGATATGGATCATGTAATCCAAAAATTCCCAGAACAAATAGGACCTCTCACCTGGCACTACCAGATGCAGAAAAATAGGCAATTTCACACATGTTTTTCAACACCTGAGAGCTTGGATTATATATTAGCATACTTACACCATCAACCACCAAAAAAACCGGAAGAAGATACTTTTTTATTCCGAAACCCAAAAGATAGGGAGATGCATAAATTAACTGTAAATGTATATTTCAGGCGTTTGAATGGAATATGCCAGTTCCCTATTAGTGCAAATGGGTATATATATTTCAGACCACATAATTTAAGAAAATGGTTTGGAAATCAATTAAAAAAAACAGACCTTGGTTATCTTGAAACACGGATTTTGATGGGTCATGAGATTCAGGATGACACTGGACAACGATATTTAAAAGATGACTACGAAGATTTAAAGAAACGTTACTATCGAAATATGGATGAAGTAACGATTTATGGTAAAGTAGAAGTTCATGATCTCACTGACGAAAAAGTTAAGAAGCTTGAGGAAAGGATGAATAAACTTGAAAGAGAAAATAAAATACTTAAAGCACATAGGGAAGATGAGAAACGAAAATAAATAACCACCTTTTAGAAAAAGGTGGATCAAAACTAACTTATTGGAATTTCCTATAAGTTCAACATGTTCCAAAATGGAACAAGTTCAAACAGTATTACTTATGTTATTTAGTTTAGTTATAATGAAATTTATTATAACTCTTTTTTTAATCAGTATTTTCCAAATTGGAAACATCTTACTAATTATTCAATGTTGACCTGGAGCTCGGGATCTATGTGGTCCATAATGCAGCTGTGGTCAACGCGTAGATCTAAAAAGTATTACTAAATAAATTTATAATTTTAAATATTAATTTTAAAAATTACTTCTCATTTGGGGTGTTGATTCAATTTTAAGTTAATAACAAATAAAATTTTAATTGTAAAAATGAAGTATGAGTTCAGTAACATTAAGAAAACATATATATGATAAAAGCAAAGCTATGGTTATAAACACCGAGCAAGTGTTAATCCAATTATCCATCTTAATTGTAGCGGACTGTGCTTTATTTATGATTTAAGGTTCGAAACGGGGAGTTGTCCTCTGGTAAGATTCAACCCCCCGATTCTAACAACACCGGGTAGGGTGCTGCTAAATGAAAATATTAGAACATGAGATTAATAAGTCTATCTATAAAAATGGAAATAAAAGCAGTTATATAAATTCAGAATTAAGCTTTGAAGATTTAATTTTTGATGAATTAGAAAATAAATTTTATAATAATCATTATAAATTGAAGAAAATTAAGCGATCCAATCCTGAATATGATGAAATATTAAATGAAAACGATGCAATAGTAGAGCAGATACATCTCATCAATCACAGGGGCTGACTTTTTTGTCAGTTCTTAAAAATGTCCTCCCAGGGGGGACATTATCTAATTTTGAATTTAAAAATAAAAATAGATTAAGTTATTCTTTATTAAGCAATTTTTGCTCAAAATCATATCCAGAAACTTCTTTATATTTAGTTTTAAGAAGATTAATTACTTCTTTATCGTTTATATATTCAGATTTAAGTCCATATATTCCTAAATTATTTTTTGCTATTTTGAATAAATCTATTCTTTCTTCAAGATTTAATCCACATATTACATCATTTTCAGGATCCATAAACATTCACTCTTTTTTAACTTTTTTTAGAGGTGTAACTGTAACGGTGACACCTTTATCACTTATATCTGCATTCCATACTAACTTATCTCCCCATTCCAAATCTAACATTTTTATGATTTCTATAGGGATGATAACCCTCGAAGATTTTCCCTTTACATCTGCTTTTCCTATTGTACTTTCATATTTTAACATCATCACACCTCCTATATTTTTTCTTGTATTTAATTCTTATTTTTATCTTATATATAATATGGTATTATTTCTTACATTTAATCTTACAGTTAAATATATATATTATGAAAACATACCATACTACATGACAACATACATGATAATATGTATGAATGTCATGAGGGAAACTCTTTTTTTGTTTCCCTCGTCCCTCCAAATCGAGGGACAAAAGGGACGAGGTGAAAAAAATGGCAGAAAACGAATATATATTTAATACAAACCACAACCGGACACATTACCCTGGTTGCCGGGCTGTAACTGACATGATGGCAGAGAAACATAAACTACCTGTTGATGAACCTAGAGGCCATCTATGTGGCTGGTGTTTCAGAGGAACTGGCCTTAATAAAAACCAGGTAAAATTTGAAAAAAACAATGAAGACAGTATAATCGGAGCTGAAATCTGTACTGATCCAGCCATCAGGAATCTATTTAAAAAAGCCGGCTGCCTTAACGGATGTGGAAACCTGGGAGATATTAAAATGTTCCCGGATGAATCCGGAATCGAAGTATCCGGACTTGAAGGTAAATTTTGGGTGTATTTCGAATGCTATGAATGTGGATATCAAACTGCATGGTGGAAAGCACAGCATCAGATAGAGGTCCAGGAACAGGCAGCAAAAAGAAACCATGCACCAGTGAAGGTGGTTTAAATGGTTCGTAAAGAAGGTGTAACCACAATTAACCATCTTTTAAAATTATATGCTGAAAAAGAAGAAGAATGGGGCTACCCTGTTAAAGGCATTAAATTGGATGTCGAACACAGCGATCTAGCTGATGGTGTAATCCACTTCACTCATGAAACTTTTATTCCTGAGAAATCTGAAATTAATGAAAAATTTGAAGAATTTGAAAAAGTGTTAGCGAGGAATTAAAATGCAATTCTATACCAAACAGTCTAGACTTCCAGCTAGTGTAAAGAATGGTTTATTGATTGTTTTGAATCAATGGAGGAATACCTGTGATGACGGTCAAATCATGGAGGATCTGGAGAACATTATCTGTGATAATTTGGATGAAATTGCAGAAGCCGACGGAAAAAGAACTATCGATGAAGATGAAGTGGGAGAGATTTAAATGCCAGTACCACCATCAGGGAGTATATTACCACCCAAAGAAGCTAAACGAATCGAAGAAGCACTGGAACATGACCGAGCTAGATTCCGAGCTCAGAAAGAATCTCAAAAATGCTATGGGAGTTACAATAAATGAAACAAAAAGACATGGAACGATTCACCGTTGCAATCCCAAAGGAATTGCATATACAATTCTGCCAAAAAGCAGCCACTGAAAACAAATTTCATAGAGGATGGAAAGGTAAAGGACTGATTCAAGCACTTAAAATGTACGTGGGAGATGATTCGAAATGATGGATCATATTGCAGAACAGGAAAACGCGAATATAGCAGCATGTATTCATACCATGCACGAATGTGGAATAAATCTAGATGAACCGGATAAAGATTGCGAGCTTATGGAATGCCGGTTTGTTTGTCCATTAATAACACTTGAAGAAAAGTTGGCGTTTAAAAATGAGTGAACGAACACGAAGACGAGCAGATTTACTCAGACCACACCGGAAGGATGTCTATGAACAGACTTATGATTACCTTACAGCCAGACCTGCTATAATCATTTTAGCATTATTAATTGTTATGTGGGCTGCAATCCTTATTTGGAGCTTTGAATTAATGACACTCGCAAGTATTGGAGGTGGTTAAGGATGGAATGTCCTGTATGTGAAAATCAAATGAAAGAACACATATCCCACTTTAAATGTGGTAAATGTGGAACTGTGATGAATAAGACCACACCCGCACCAAGAGATTTACGGAAACAAGAAGTCCAAAGCCTTTATAATGAAACTTTCCATTTCTTATTTCTCTTATGGCGATTTGTGGTGTTTAGAATTGCTTATAAAATTGTGGGGGATTAAAGATTTTCATTTGGCTGCCAGTTGAAGGAAATTTCATAATTAAACCCCCAAACTTTTATTAAAAAAAATCCTTCTCTTCGTCTTACTACAAGACTGGCAGCCTCCTAAATTCATTGCCTGTATAACATAGTTTGGTGATGTGCTCGGCCTGTAACCGAGAAACGGGGGTTCGATTCCCTACTGGCTTATATTTTAATTAAAAATTAAGGAGGTATTGAAACGGGACGGAAAAAAACAAGACAAAATAGTAAAGGAATTCACATGAACATTGATTTTGACCTTTATAAGAAATCTAAAACGTTAATTCCTGACCGTACTAAGGACTATGAAGATTATCTTAGAAGAAAAATAGCAACCAGTAATCGAGCAGAAATTATCAAAATGGAAATTGATGAACTAGATATGAAAAAACAGGAATTAATGAAAGAATATGACCGAGAAATAGGTTTAATGTCTGTTGAAGATGAATTGAAGGGTGAAGATATAAACAAATTAACATTTGCATTAAACACTGTTTTAAAAATTATAGATAATGATGGTAGTATTGGTTTGGATAGAATTGAAGAAATAGCTACAGTTCAAGATATTAGTTTCTCGGAGTTAAAAAGTGCTATTCCTGATTCTATGGGTGATAAAATTCTTAAACATCATTTACACACTGTTCAAGGGAGGAGTAAATATGATAGCCTCATTTAAATTTGAACTTAATTTTTTATGTATTTCATGTACACGAAATACATTGAATACACGAAATCCGGATCTACCTTCGTATCTATTATTATATATTATATTATTAATTATTATATTTTTATTATTAATTTATTTATTATTTATTAAGGTGATTTAATGAGTTCTCCTATGGCTAAACCGATTTTTAAATCATGTCCCCACTGTAATGATGGTGTGATAAGTCAGTGGTATTGGACTTATGAAGAAAACGAATCTGAAAGAGGACTTAAAGCGGTTGAGTGTAGTTGTGAATTGGATCCTTTGGAGTTAGGTTTGGGTTATTATGCTGATTGGAAAGCTGATCCTAATAATTTTTATCCTCAGAGACCTTTGAAAAAGGTTGCATCGAAAACTGAAGAGGAGTTATTATCTACGGTTCCGCCTAGTAAACGGGTTGCACGCTCATAGAAATTTTTATGAGAGAAAAAAAGCAGGTGATTTAGTTGAATAATGAAGAAATTAAAAAAGAATTAGATGGCAGTGGCTTATCCTTAGTAGCTGTTTTAGGGAAAGCTAAGAGGACTTGGGGTGATAGTAAAAAAGTTATAGAGTACACTGATAAGCTCTCCAGGGATGAGCAGAAAATATTTGCAGAGGATACTTACCTTGCAGGTTTGGTTTTAGAGAAAATTCGGATCGATAGTGAGATTGTGGAGCATATTGATAAAACTGTCCAAAACTACCGGCTGCAAATGATTAAGAATGATATTGAGGAAAAAAAGGAAGCTGAAGAGATGGCTATTAAAAATGAAGATAAAGGATGGAAATCTCCAAAAGAGTTAGGGCTGGTGGAATAAATGACTGAAGCAAAAACTGAGAAAAAAGAATGGGTTAAAGTTCCGAGCAAATCTGGTGTTTGGAAAGGTGAATCTATAGGTGATCAGTTAGAAGGAATCTATTTAAGAAGAGTTTTAAGTCCGTTCCGTGGAAGGGATAACTGGAAGTATTGTATTGAATGCGATCACCCTATAGCTGTTGATGGAGTTGTTACTGTTTTCGGTACTACCGGTTTGAACAGTGCTATGGATGACATACCAACTGGTTATAAGATTAAAATTATTTACCAGGGTGAGAAACCTGCCAGCGACCCTATGCATAAAGCGTTCAAAAAATATGATGTTTATGCGGAAATCAGTAAAAAGGATCCATTATATTTGAAATTATATCCTGTAGAGTTTAATGAGAATAATAAACCTCATAATTCAGAAATGAAAACAGCTGAAGACAGAGAGGCACGTAACACAATAGATCATTATATTGAAGTCATGAAAGACCAGCATTTGGTGATTACCTGCGAAGCTGTTATTGTGTATATTAAATCTGATCCTGATTTTGATGAGAATAGTGAGGATATGACCAGGGTTAAATTCGAGTTAATGAGGATGCATAAAGCCGGTGAAATTAAACGAGCTAAGGAGATTGATTAAATGGTTTATAAGAATATGGCTGAAGTTTTAGTAGGTGTTTATCAGAAACTTCAAAAGAAACGAGATAATTTACAAAGTAAAAAATCTGAATTAGGTTTTCGTTTAACATTGTTGGAACATTCAAAGTATGCAGGTTCTCCAATGTGTGAAGATGTTGAAAAAGAGCTTAATAAAACTGAATGTAGCCTAGCAGATGTGAATGCTGAACTGGAATTAATCGAAGAAAAAATCAATGGTGGAGCTTCTTTAGACCGTTTTATACTCAATGATGAGGATTTAAAGAAGGTGGAAGATAAGCTGAATGAAGAAAATGATGATCTTGAAGTTGGAATATCTAGAGTTGAAGACTAAGAATGAGTTATCCTAAGAATACAAGAATCAAAGCTGGTTATGATCTGTACCAACGGAAAGGTACAGTTACTATTCTCTTTTTTGATGATACAATGGTCCAGGCTGAAGTTAAAAATAGTAAGGGAGATACTGAATTTGTCACTTGTATAACTGCTTATTGGAGATGCACGTGTGATGACTGGGTTAACCGTTGGAAGCTCATTGAAGGAGCTTTTTTCTGTAAACATTGTTTAGATGTGTTGCTGGAAATATCATATAGGTTGAATGAGGATTTAGAGATGGTGGGTTAAATGATTGAATCAAAAGATTGCAATGACTTATTTAATTTTGAAGAGTTTTACACGTATATGAGTTTTTATGATCCTAATCTATTGCATGATTCCGGTTTAGAGAGGTTGGTTTAAATGAATATTATGGATAAGGGAACTGTTTTAACAGGTACACGAACTCGTAATGGTGAAGTGGAGTTTTTTTATACAGTTCAATTAACTAAAAAGCAGTATAAGGAATTTAAGCATGATTGGAGTTTTACAGGAGCTACTAATAAATGGGAAAATGTTTTAAAAAAATTTGATAATGCAGGAATTAAAATTGAGGTTGTTGAATGATTAATTTTAGTTTATTTTTATTTTGGTTTGCGTCTTTTTTATCTCTTTTAGGTGCTTATTGGATAGCTGAAGGTAATAAAGCAGGTTTTTTAGTGTGGTGTTGCAGCAATCCATTAATTATATTGCAGACTTATTTATCAAATTCATGGAATCTTGTTTTTTTATATATTATATTCTGGATTTTAGCTGTAAGGGGTTATACTAAGGGAAGTGTTAATATTGGCGCGAGATGGACTTCATTTTTTGGAAAGTAAAAAGAATAGGAATATAATCAAGTCAATGGTTAATAAAAAAGAAGTAAATAATTCAGAGGTGGAAAATGTGGGAAAAGAATTAAATCCTCAGGAATGTCCGATTTGTGGTGGAGTTAAAAAATCTAATTGGGAAACGTGTATGGAGTGTAAGGAAAGGGAATTCAGGAATTTATTTGATGTTAAATTAAAACCTTTATTCGGTGAATATGATGAAATAATTACAAGCTTGATTAAAAGCCAGATTGACAAGCCAGTAGGTTATATTCAAAAGTTAACAGCGTTTCTAATTGATAATAAACTTTTAAATGTCCGTAGAGATGGTAATAAAAATTATTATACTTTACCTGGAAAAACTGTCGCGGAAGAAATTTCAAAACCAGTTGAAGAAATTAAGTCTAAAAATAGACCTATTGAATCACCAAAAACAGTTGCAAATACACCAGACCATAGAACTTATGCAGATCCTGAAAATACTCCTAAGACTACTACTCAAATTCTCCTTATCACTGAATTATTACCAAGTCTTATCAATGCTGCCTTGATAACGATAGATCCTGAGGATAATATCTTAAAAGCTGATTTTCCTCAGCAAAAATCATTATTGGACTTATATGAAACATTGCCGAATCATTTGAAAAGCTTAGTTAAACTCCATATCGATCAGGAAAGTACAGTTCAAAAAATTACTATTCCATTAGAAGGTTAAAATCTAATTTCTTTAGGGGCGGTGATTATGATAGATTGTAATACAGATCCGGGAAGACCTGTAGGTATGTTATTAAATTTATATAAAAATCCACAAAAAGGGGAATCTAAAAAACTTCAAGAAGATGCGAAACAGCAGCAGAGGTTATATGAACGGTTGAATTATGTTAATTATGTCGCTGAGGAGTTGAATATAAAGAATCACAGAAAAAGGATTAGACATATCATTAAAAATTTGGATAGTTTGAATGATTTATGTAAGCGTTGTAAATGGCAGACAATTGTAATTGCTATTGCTTTTTATGTGAAATGTTATTATCATAATTGCAAAACTAGCCAGATACATAGATATAAAGTATGTAGGGAGAATGATTTAACCCTTTCCACTTATTCTATGATTGTTACACGCTTGGCTGCTCAATTCCAGACCAATATATACTTATCCCCACTGTGTCCTACAGAGAAAGTAAAGAACAGTTCAATGTTGATGTAGTTTTCTCATGATAAGCTTATCAAAATTAAAGGGGGACATTACACCCCTTGGACATGGTGGAATGCAAACAGTTGGAAACAAACCTAAACATCACTTTAAATATAACCATGAATGGTTAAAAAAAGTGTTAAATAAGGAATGCCCCGATTGTGAAGAACAGATGACTAAAAAGGGCATTATAAGAAGCTGTACTAATTGCACATTGAAAATATATGGAAGCCCCATGCTGGTAGCTTATGATAAAATAACCATAATAAATCCTTATTACCTCGTAACTAAAGACCACTGCCCAGATTGTAATGGAACAGAATTTGAAGAAATATATAAACATGGCAACACTGTTTGTAAAAGCTGTGGATTGGTACTCGCAGGACCTGCTGACAATGATATTATATATCCTTGGCATTTGAATTTCTATGACACTGAACCCAAAAATCAGAAGAAAGTATTTATACAAAAGAATTGACTTTGACGGAACTTACGAGTTTCTTCAATTGAATCACCATATAAGGGGGATAGGTTTTTTTTTACTACTCGCTCAACATCTTTTTTCCTATCCCCTAAACTTTTAAAAGTTTTAATCAAAAATTCACGGTTAGGAAACTGTTTTATTTAGGAGGCGGTAAAATAGTTAAAGAAATTTCATTAAAACAGGATAAAATTGCTTTAGTCGATGATGAAGACTTTAATTTTTTAAACCAATATAAATGGTTTGCTAAAAAAGATTCTAATAATGTATATTATGCATGTAGAAATGGAAGTCGTTCTAAAAAACCTAGACCATATTATAGGATGCATAGATGCATTTCTAATGCTACAGATGGTCAAGAATGTGATCATATTAATGGAGATGGACTTGACAACCGTCGCTGTAATTTAAGAATCGTAACGAGAAGACAGAATACTCAGAATAGACATGATGAAAGGTTTAGTAAATATCCTGGGGTAGTTAACAGTAAGAATGGATTTCGTGCTGTTATTAATATTAAGGGCAAAAATAAATATTTAGGTAGTTTTAAAAAAACCCCAAAAGGTGAAAAGAAAGCATTTGAAGCTTATAAAAATGCCGTCCATAAATTAACAGGTGAGAAGTTGATTTGTGAATTATAGATATCATAAATTCATGGTCGGAAAACTGTTTTATTTGGAGACGGTTTTAATACATCACTTTTTAAAAAAGGGTGCATCCAAATTATTAATTCACAGAATTTACTGGCATTTGTATAATCAAATGACTAAAAAACCCTGTTTTACATTAAAAATAGGTAATTGTGTAAATTTTTCCTTCCCTTCGGGGAAGGTTTAAACTCATCAATTCATTGATGAGATAGCTTTTTCTGCAATAAAAAGCCGATCTTAGATCACTTTGTGAGTGCTCTTTACTGCCATTTAGAGCACCTCCTCATTTTTAAAACCCTGTATGAGAGATTAATCACCTCTGTTTACATGCCATTATGG
>Ga0224515_1000195_pt1 | contig 11396 bp, 10 predicted proteins | sample IRFST25metaG_FD_179880 | JGI IMG/M metagenome (GOLD analysis project Ga0224515, IMG submission 179880) | Peat soil microbial communities from Stordalen Mire, Sweden - IR.F.S.T-25 | ecosystem: Environmental > Terrestrial > Soil > Wetlands > Peat | place: Sweden: Norrbotten County, Stordalen Mire...
TCTTTCTATTAAATAGCCAACTGATAATAATTGGAATACATTCTCATTTTTTGGAGAGCATATTGGTTTAAAAAAATTTATGTCAACTCCAAAGGGTATTACTTCAAATTTATCTTCATTTAAACCTAATTTTAAACAGGAATTCTTAGTAGCAGTACTGTTAGTTATGGTATTAAATGAATTATTAACCAGCCATTTTAGGGCAAATAAAGTATGGTAACGTTTAGATAGATGAAATTCTTCACCATGGATGGTGTTTATATATGGAATATTATAAATTTTCTTCAAAAAGAAGGCTCCTAAACCATTGGGTATGGGCCATTGCACATGTATAATATCCATGTTCCTCATTTTTATTAATGAATATAAAATATTAAAGAATAGAAAAGTTAAAACCTGAATTTTAACTAGAAATCCCTCTTTAACATTGTCAATCATTCCTGATCTGCCACTTAACTTCTCAAATCTTTTAGGATAAAAATAATGAAACTTTTCTACATACACTCCTTCCAAATTATATTTAGTCACTCCACCAGTGTGAGGAGCAATCACATGGACTTCATTACCTTGTTTACTAACTTCTTTCATAAGGCGATGCACAAAGATACCATGGGGATCATCCTTAAATTCAGGATAAGCTGATGTGATTACACCAATTTTCATTAAATAAATCCTCTCAAATTCTTTAATTTATTCTTTAAATAATAATTCAGTTTTTATATTATTTAGTATTCGTAAAGTAGATGTCACTATTCATTCGGGGTATCATAGCCATCAAAACACATTGTTCAGTGTTACCCATGCGATTTAACATTCCTTGGGAAAGATAACTCACCGCACCCATTTTCTCTCCTAGATCATCGATACCTGTGAGTTCATCCATAATATCCCCCACTTCTCTACCTTTCAACACTTCTTCCATAACGAGTGGGGATATTCAAAACCAGCACTCACTCCTAGGGTTACTTTCTCACCGTCAAAGATGGCACACCATTGCAAATCTATATAACCGGTAATTGTGTGAGGGGTCTTCAAAAGCCCGGATTCAACACCGACACCCAAGTCTACGTATTGTGAATAAGCATTTTTTGCCCGGTTTATAGCACCTTTTATGGTTTGATGTAATCCTATAGGTTGATCCGGCACTCCTGAATCTACTTCGGCTGAATCTACTTTTAAATTATCATAGATTTTCTTTAAAACATTCTCTGTGGCCTGGATTTTCACTGGATTTTGAGATCCTACTCGTACTTTCATAACTAATCATTTTTGATACAAAAATTTATGAATAAAAAATGAATAAAAAAAAATTTTTTAAAGCTTTAGAAACCTTAATATCCTTTAAAAGCATTCCTTTTACATCTATCTCTCCTTTACGTATCCTTGTGGAGGATATGGGTTTACCATCTTCGGATAGAACCATTCTTATAGTTATTATATCCAGAGGTTTCAAACCACTCCTACCCCTCTCTTTATTTATTTGAAGAGCGGTGGGTTTAGTCTCTTCACTCACTACAATAGCCTCAATATCATCCGCGTTTACTGTAGGGCCGTATGGTTCGTCTAGACGAGCTATATAATATTTACCATCAAATTTATTTAATATACTCTTTAATTTTGACATCCTAACGTTGCAAGGTTCAACATTACCCTTTGATCCTGCAAATTCATCGGAAGTAACTCCTATCAAAACTTCCTGGCCAATCTCGAATGCTTTTTTTATAAGCTTTCGATGCCCTTCATGGAATCTATCAAAGGTGCCTCCTAAAGCAACCTTTCGGTACCTTTTCTCTTTCATATTTTTATTTCCTAGTCCATCAGATATCTTGATTATGTTCTAAGTTAAATTATAGTTATGCTGCTGGAACATAATGTGGTTATCAAGGATCTCCGCAAAGTGGATCTACGCTTTGCATCCTGCTATCCTAACCTTTACCGCAGCGCAATGTCATCACTTGGATTTCATATAATCTATGATTTTTTAAATTCAAGGGAAGACGTTTACTGTGAAAGGATAGTTTACCCGTACTCTACTAGTCTTGAGTCAGGAACCACACTTAAAGATTTTGATTTAGTTAGTTTTTCCCTGCAATATGAGCAGGACTATTTTAATGTATTGGAAATGCTTACTAATGGTGGTATTCCCATAAGAAGAAACGATCGTAGCGGAGATGATCCATTGGTAATAGCTGGCGGGCCATGCGCTAGTTCCAATCCCCTGCCCATGAGTGATTTCATCGATTTGTTTATAGTGGGGGAAGCGGAGATGATTCTAGATCAAGTTTTGGATACTTATAAGGGGCTTGATGATCATAAAAAGGAGATCGACGCTTTCTTAGATATTAAAGGAGTTTATGTTCCAGATAATCCCGTCAAAATGGTGGTAGTTAAAGATATGAAAAATGCATGGCATCCGATTAATCAAGTTTATCCAGAAACAAATGATAAAAAATTTATACCAGCATTTGGAAAAGCTTTTCTACTTGAAGTCTCACGGGGATGTTCTAGAGGATGTAGATTCTGCATGGCCGGTTGTATATATCGTCCCCGGCGAGAATTAAATCTTAAAAAAATTTTAGATAATGCAGAAAAGTCTCGGAAAGCCACAGGACTTAACAAGGTAGCTCTAATCGGGGCTGCTGTCTCAGATTACTCAAGAGTAGAAAAACTTTGTAAAAATCTATATGAAAGAGATTTTCAGATTACCACTCCTTCTTTAAGAATAGAATCTCTTTCAGAAGATCTTTTAAATATCTTAAGTAGCAGTGGTCTTCGAACCATTACCATTGCACCTGAATCAACCTGGAGAGTTAGAAAAGTTGCAAACAAACCTATAACTGATGATGACATTTTAAACGCTGTTAATAAAGCTTTTATGCATAATTTAAATGTTAAACTCTATTTTATGATAGGTTTACCAGCTGAAACATGTAAAGACTTGGAAGATATTGTTCAACTTATAAAAGACCTGAAAAAATCATATTCACAAGAAAATATCCTTAAGATAAGTGTGAATCCTTTCATACCTAAACCTCACACTCCCTTTCAATGGGAACATTTTGATTTCAACTCTTTAAAGGATAAAATGCATTATCTTAATTCGAAACTTAAATCTAAATCCTTTAAAATGGAGAATCTTAAAGTTTCATTGATACAATATGTTTTATCTATGGGTGATTTTAAAGTAGGGGATTTGATAGAAAAAACTATTAAGAGAAGAATTCCGATAACTGATTGGAAAGATAATATGCCTCATTATAATCTTGATAATACGCTACCATGGAAAAATATTGAAGTAGGAGTTAAAAAAGAATTTTTGAAGGAAGAATATCAGAAAGCTTGGGATGGTGAGCTCACTCCATGGTGTGAGACTTTTGGATGTTATCAGTGTGGAGCTTGTGAAAAAAAAATTTTAATTTAAATTTCTAATCTTAGATTTATTATTTCAATTTAGGATCATGATTTTTTTTAAATTCTCTTTATTAATTTTCTAATCTGTCTAATGAAGTTAGCCAAAAATATCTCATCTAATCGAACTTGTTTTGAAAAGAAGTCTCTACCTAATATTATATCTCTTTTAACAGTCTTTATTTCAGTGCGTGGGGCGTATTTAATGTATATGGGTATTCCTAGAAGTATTAGGATGCTTCCAATAATGATCTGACTAATAGCGGTCTGAGCTATCATATAAATGCAAACTATAATCCCTAGAACAGGCACTATGCTGGGAAGTCTTATGCCGCCACTGAATTTCTTCCGTAGTGGAAATACGGAAATACAAGTGATTAAGTAACAGAATAGAATGGTGAAAACTGAGAGGATGATAAGCTGACTTATTGTGCCTAATATGGCAGCTATTAGGGTTATAGTATTTTGGATTATCAATGCAATGTAAGGAGTTCTGTATTTGGGATGTACTCTAGCGAAAAAGTGAGGTAATAGGCCATCACCAGCCATTGCATAAGGAATTCGAGCTGATGTTAAAATTCCAGCCTCATCAGATCCTGATATTGAAAAAAGAGCACCCAACGCTAAAATAAGTGCGCCTACAGATCCTAATAATACATATCCTGCAAGAGCCAGTGGAGCTGTTGTATTAGAGAGAATCATCCAAGGTATAGTTCCTATAACTACGAAATTGGTAATCACATAGAAGAGGGTGATTATACCCATTCCTAGGCCTATAGCTAATGGAATTGTTTTTTTAGCATTAATAATCTCGTCAGTAGGGATGGTTACTAATTCGAATCCTATATAAGCCCAGAATATGAGTATCAATGCACTTCCCAATCCTCCGAATCCTAATGGTAGGAAAGGAGTATAGTTAGCAACAAGTAGTGAAGGTTTAATAATGAAATAAGCGATTCCTATGATGGTTAATAATATTATTGGAGTAACTTTTATAATTGTTAATACATCATTAACCCTGCCTGCTTCTTTTACGCCAATATAGTTTATTATTGTAAGTAATAGGACGAATAACGCTTTAATTATTATTTGAATAATTTGAGGCATATGTGGGTAGAAATATGCAATATAAGCCACGAAAGCTAAGGGAAATACGGCTATACCACTCCATTCGGCAATTATAAGAGACCATCCTACCAAGAATCCCCAAAAATCTCCAAAAGCTTCTTTAGCGTAGGCGTATGGGCCACCAACACGTGGAATAATAGATGAACATTCAGCGAAGCTTAAAGCTATAGTAATAGCCATTAATCCTGCTATGACCCAGGCGAGTATCGCTGCTGGTCCTAATAAGCCTGCTCCAAAGGCTGCTGCAATGTAGATGTCTGCACCTACTATGGCACCAATAACTAAATTCATTACATCGAAAAAACTAAGAGCTGCTTTTAACTCTGGCATAATTTTTTTTATATTATAGAAGATAAAAATAGATAATGGTAATTTTCATGGAGCCTTCAAGAAGAGTCAAACTAATAAATCTTTCAGGAATAAGGAAAATGTTCGAATTAGTTGGAGAGGATTCAATTAACTTAGGGTTAGGAGAACCAGACTTCGACACTCCTTACCACATAATAGAAGCTGCAAAAAAAGCTTTAGATGAAGGATTTACTCATTACACTGTAAATAAAGGTATTATAGAACTTAGGGATGCTATATCAACTAAATTAGGTAAAGAAAATAGGATAACTGCCAATCCAGAATCCATAATTGTAACTGTAGGGGCAAGCGAAGCACTTCATCTGGCTCTTCAAGCATTAATAAATGAAGGAGATGAAGTATTAATCCCAGACCCTGGTTTTGTATCCTATGATGCATCAGTGAAATTAGCCGGTGGAGTATCAATTCCAGTAAGACTTAAAGAAGAGGATGGATTTAGAATGACTCCTGAAAGAGTTTTGGAGAAGATTACACCCAGAACCAGGGCCATAATATTAAATTCACCATCAAATCCCACGGGCAGTGTTATGAAAAAGAAAGATGTAAAAGTTATGGCTGAAATAGCTGATGATCTTGGCTTAGCCATAATATCTGATGAAATATATGAAAAAATAATTTATGATGAGAAACATTATAGTCCTGCCAGATTTTCTGAAAATGTTATTACCATAAACGGATTTTCTAAGTCCTATGCAATGACTGGATTTAGAATAGGATATGTTACATCTACTCCTAATTTAATCGAGGAAATGTTGAAGGTACACCAATATGTCACGGCTTGCGCCAGTTCCATATCACAGAAAGCTGCACTTGCTGCTCTGGAAGGTCCTCAGGATAGTATCAATATTATGGTAAATGAGTTTAGAAGAAGAAGAGATCTTATCCTCCGTAGGTTAAGGAGTATGGGAATTAGCTGCGTAAAACCTCAGGGAGCATTTTACATTTTTCCTAAAATAAAATATCCCGAGAATTTCGTGGCAGATGCACTAAAAAAAGGCGTAGTGCTAGTACCGGGAAGTGCATGTGGAATTTATGGACAGGATCATGTCCGATTATCATATGCCACATCTTATGAAAAAATAGAAGAAGCTATGGATAGATTAGAAAATATATACTCTTAATTCGATTAAAAGAATAAACATCGAAATATTCGATTTAGTTATTTGATTAAACTTTTCTAAAAACATTTTTATTTATTAATGGAGAATTTTTTTTATGAAATTTACTTTTGCTGATAGAATGAAAAATATACCCCGTTCCTTTGTAAGGAAATTCTAAAAGTTACGGAGGATCCGGATATAATATCTTTTGCTGGAGGCCTTCCCCATCCCCTATCATTTCCTGTGGATGAAATAGCAGCCGCATCATCCAAAGTTTTAAAAAAAGAAGGAGATAAAGTTCTTCAATACAGTACTACAGAAGGATATAGGCCTCTTAGAGAATACATAGCCAAAAATTATTCTCGAAAGGGTTTGAAAGTGCAAGCTGAGGAAATACTTATAACTAATGGATCCCAGCAATGTCTTGATCTTATTGGTAAAATATTTGTAAACAAAAGTGATGGAGTACTTTTAGAACAGCCCACTTATTTAGCTGCCATTCAATCATTTAGTTTGTTTGAACCGCAATTCAAATCAGTTCCACTACTGAAAGATGGAGTGGACACAGAATACCTTCAAAAAACTCTTCTTAAAGATGATATAAAGTTATTCTACGCGGTTACTAATTTTCAAAATCCCACAGGCATAACTTATTCTAAAAATAAGAGGAAGGAGATGGCAGAAATTCTTGAAAGTCATAACACAGTATTAGTAGAGGATAACCCTTACGGGGATATAAGGTTTATGGGGGAAGATTTGGCTCCTGTTAAATCTTATATTCCTGAATCAGTACTTTTCGGTTCATTTTCAAAGATTATCTCACCGGGAATGAGATTAGGATGGATAGTAGCGCCGGAAGAAATGATGGATAAGTTAATCATTGTCAAACAGGCTTCAGACCTTCATTCTAATTATTTCGCTCAAAGAGTGGTTTATCAGTATCTTCAGGATAATGATGTGGAGAATCATATTCAGAAGATAAGAAAACTCTATAAAGATGCAAAGGGATCTGATGGTGGATGCTATAGAAAGTCAATTCCCTCCGGAAGTGGAATACACTAAGCCTGAGGGAGGAATGTTTCTATGGGTTACTCTCCCTAATGATATATCATCTTTGGAGCTTTTTGAATTAGCTTTGGGTGAGAAAGTGGCTTTTGTACCGGGGGAAGCCTTTTATGTTAACAATCCGCAGTCAAATACTTTAAGACTCAATTTCTCAAATTCAAACCATGAAAAGATTACAGAAGGCATAAAGAGATTAGGAATTGCAATTGAAAAATTAATGAATCATTAAAACAAATATAAATATAATTTAGAAAGAAATGGTTGGTGAAATTATATGGAAAAAATTGATAAGGATAAACGTAACCAGATATTTGATGAAATTGTGAGTTCAAGACATTCTATACGAGCTTTTAAAGAAGAAAAGCCTCCAAAAGAATTGATAGAAGGAATAATAGAAGCGGGGATGTTGGCACCTTATGCTGCAGCTGCAGTTGGTGATAAACAAGATTTCAGGCGTTTCTTTGTCTTTGAAAAAGACACTAATAGTATAAAAACTTTAGCTACGCGAATGAAGAATAAAGCTGCAGAGGGAATCCAACATTTTGAAAATTTAATAGTAGAAAAGCCATTTATGAAATCTAAGTTTCAACCTTTCTTAAAACGGCTTAATATGGTCGTAGATAAAGGAGTTCCTGGAGTGAATACTGCTCCTTACTTTATTATAGTTGCTGAACTTAGAGGCATTCCACCAGCTGAACAGGAATCATTAGCTCATGTATTGGAGAATATGTGGCTTAAAGCAACTGCATTGGATTTAGGGTTTCAGTTAATATCTTTAACTAGTCAGATGGCGGAAGATGATGAATTAATGAAACTTTTAGGGCTTCCTGTAAATAAATTTGCTCTAAATGGTTGTGCCATAGGATACCCTGCAATTACACCTTCTGCTACCCCACGCCCGGATACTCTGAAGGCCACTCGATGGATGGAATAAAAAAAAATTTCATTATGGGCTTAAAAAAATGTCTTATTCAACCCATATAAAATTAAAGCCAGTGGCTCCTTACAATTTTGAATTAAATGCTAGGATATTCACGGGTGGAGATCCCCAGATCAGTGGGTATGAGAACGGTAAGTTTTGGCAGGTTATAAATGTAAACAATGTATTAATTCTTGTTATTGTGAAATCAACAGGAACGGTTGATGAACCAGAGTTATCAATTACATTGAAGTCTGATAAAAAAATTACTGATGAGGACCTAAAATCAGCAGAAAATATCATTATTTCCATGTTTAATTTGAATTTTGACCTTAAAGAATTTTATGAATACATGGAAAACGATGCAGTGATGTCAAAGTTAATTCAAAAACTTAGAGGACTGAATAGCCGTACAACTCCAACTGTTTTTGAATCTCTTGTTTCCTCAATAATTGAACAACAAATTTCACTTAGAGCTTCCCAGAGCATAGAGAGACATATGATTAAAGATTATGGAGACGAACTCCCTATAAATGATGAGGTTTATTATGCTTTCCCAACTCCACAAAGATTATCAAAACTAATTAAAGAGAAATTACGTGAATCTGGACTGAGTTTAAGAAAATCAGAGTATATTATAGATATATCAAAGCTTATTGTAGATGGAAAATTAGATTTAGATCATTTGAAGGAATATAAAGATGTAAATAAAATTATAGACGAATTAAGTCAGTTAAGGGGTGTTGGTGAATGGACAGCCCATCTTACGGCATTAAGGAGCATGCACCGTCACAGAGCATTTCCTGCTGATGATTTAGGCTTAAGAAGATCTATATCCCACTTCTACTGCAATGATAAAAAAATTACTGCAGATGATGCACGGAAAATTGCAGTTAAATGGGGTAAATGGAGAGGTCTTGCAGGTTTTTATTTGATTGCAGGAGAAATGAGAGACATCAAGATATAAAAAAAATGATATTTCAATAAGAAATGGTTATTTTTTTTAATTTGGAAGGGTTTAACTCCCTCCATTTTTTTTATTGATCAATTGATAAGTTCTTTCATTGAACTTGGCAGACTATAAAATCCTTATTTTCATATACTACTTTTATGTAGTTGGGAAGTATCTCATTAATATTAGAGTGGATGTCTTCACTGTAATAATATATGTTATAAAATTCAGCATCATAACTCAATTTATAAAGTGTTCCATTAGTAGAATTGAGAGATAATCTTTTATCTAATACAATGTAATAAACTCCATTTTGTTTAAGGGTTGATTCAGGAGTATTATTACTGAAATTATCGAAACTGACATCACTAGTAAGAGACATCCCTGTTTGAGTAGTCACAAAAGAGAGTGGAAATAAATCATTAGACATTATAGATTTACTCTTATCACCATATTCATTGAACCACCTTGCCAGATCTATCTCTGAAGAAGATGGTGGTGCAATTTGAAATGTTCCGTATTGATTTGATATATTAAAAGAAAAATTATTTGGATCATTAACAATTATAATTCCACTTATTGTAGCTAATGTAAATATTATTATTAAAAACGCGGTTCTATAGTTTGGGGATGAGAATTTTTTATAATCCTTGAGTTTATAGTAGACCCAACTTACACCAAATCCTCCTAGAATGGAAAGGGGTATTAATATGTAAACAAGCAAACGATAGGATATAACGTTTACACCAAACACATAGGCATAGCTCACTAAAATCATGAGGATTGCCCAGCTAAGTATGAATACATCTTTTTTCCGTCTTTTTTTAATTGCAATAATTGTTCCTGTTAAGGCGAATATTAAAACTAGATAACTTAGGTTCCATAGATAACTTAATATTCCTAGTGGCTGATTAGTGGTAAGAGAAGTACCATAACCGGTGCCTGCTTTAATCCCTTCATTTATAATACTGTGAATAAAGTTTGGTGATACTATAAGTAATGCTACAACTCCTATTACAAATATTGTTATTAGACATAAGAAAAAGGCACAATAATTTTTTAAAACACTGGTATTTCGGTAAAAAAATAATTCAATAAGTGTAAAAAGGGTTATTATTAAAAATAAAATTAAGGTAGCCGCTTGATGGATTAAAGCAACAATTATAAATATTGATCCCGCTAAAATAGCGTATTTAAACGATTTTATTTTTATAGAATAATAATAGAAATAAACGGATAAAGGAAGAAATATTAACGCTAAGTTTTCTGGTAAGGGATAAATCAAACGATTTCCTAATAGGAAACTGGATATAATTAAAAATCCAGCAGCTATTCCTGCAATGGTCCCATAAAACTTGCGGGTTACATAAGAAACAGATAGTACTATGAACATTACTATGAATGGTTGTAGAAATCTGGCGATTTGGAAGTAATTTACTTTACTTATGGCTCCTAAAGCAACTATTAGAAAATGGAAAAGGGGAGGGTAACCTATTTCCTGTCCAAAAGGCGCATTTAAGAGGGGATCTTTTAATACAAATCCATATTTTGCATAAACTTGGGCATATTGTACATGATAAATTATATCCCAGCTTAGAGGCCACTGATACTTTAGAGTAGGAATTAATGCTAAAAAAAAGACTATTATGGCAGGTATGATCCAAATCAGACTCTTAAAAAGATTTTTGTTAATATTCATTTTATATCACAATTAAATAAATAATATTTGAGATTTTAGAATAATTAGATTATATCAGTGTAAGTTAAAAAATTTCATGTTTTTATTGATAATTTTATAACCCAAATTAGAACATTTAAAGAAAAAATAGCACTATATTTTAATATGAAGGAACATCCAATTTAGTCTTTTTACTGGTTTTTTCTTGAAAAACCAATACATTTACATCAAAAATTTATTTTAATTAAAATTTCATACATTAAGGATCATTCCAGTCACTTGCAATTAGTCCTTAAATAATAGGACCAGTAACCCGTAAATTCTCCATAACTATTTGCAATCTTATTTAAACTTTCTTCGTTAGTATCCTGACCATAAAGTCTTCGGGCATAATTCATGAGCATTTTATCATGATGTGTGGAAAGTTCTTCCATTCTCCCAAGAGCTCTTACAAGTTCTAAGTGGGCTGAATATTCTCCAATTCCTTTTATATTTAAAAGCCAATCTTTTACTTCTTCTATAGGAGCTTTTGTTAGGAAATTTTCATTAACATCGTCAAAAGCAGTAGCAACCGCCATTAAATATTCTGATTTCCTTTTATTTTTTATGATAGATTGTAGTTTTTCTACACCAAAATTTGTTACTTGATGCGCATTGGGGAAAGTCCAATAATCAACTTCATCAACTTGAATATTATCACCAACAGCTTTAGTAAGCCTATCTTTCATTAAGTGGGCTACTTTCATTGATATCCTCTGGCTTAACACTGCCCAGGCC
>Ga0224515_1000196_pt1 | contig 11346 bp, 10 predicted proteins | sample IRFST25metaG_FD_179880 | JGI IMG/M metagenome (GOLD analysis project Ga0224515, IMG submission 179880) | Peat soil microbial communities from Stordalen Mire, Sweden - IR.F.S.T-25 | ecosystem: Environmental > Terrestrial > Soil > Wetlands > Peat | place: Sweden: Norrbotten County, Stordalen Mire...
GGATTGATCTGTAAATTAGATTTTTTTTTATGGGAAAATGTTTTTATACACACTTATCATATATTAAAGAGGTTAAAAGAAAATATAATTCTTTTTATAGTGAAGTATCCTTAAATATTTTTTTATAATTTGGGAGTAATAATTTATGACATGTAATGTACTTGTTGGAGGAGGATGGGGTGATGAAGGTAAAGGAAAATGTATCACCTATCTCTGTTACAACGATAAACCTAACATTATAGCAAGAGCAGGTGTAGGACCCAATGCAGGGCACTCTGTAGAATTCCATGGAGAAAAATATGGTTTAAGATTAATACCATCAGGCTTCTTCCACAAGGATGCTCGATTATTAATCGGTGCAGGCGTACTCGTGGATACCACGGTATTTCTCCATGAATTAGATTACTTAAATAAATATCAAGTTAGAAGTAGAACCTATGCTGATTATCGATGCGCTATTATTGAAGCTAAACACCGTGAACAAGATAAAGCCTCTGATTACCTCTCCAAAAAAATTGGAAGCACCGGCACCGGCTGCGGACCCGCAAATGCTGACCGAGTAATGCGTGTCGCGAAACTTGCTGGGGAAGTAGATGAAATGAAAGGCTACACCACCGACGTGCCATTAGAAGTTAACACAGCATTAGATAAAGATAAAGACGTATTTATTGAAGGTAGTCAAGGATTCGGACTCTCACTATACTATGGAACCTACCCGTATGTAACCAGTAAAGACACCACCGCCAGCACCGCCGCGGCGGATGTAGGTGTAGGACCCACCAGGATAGATGAAGTAATCGTGGTATTCAAATCATATATAACCCGTGTAGGTGAAGGGCCATTTAAAACAGAGATAACCCAAAATGAAGCGGAGAACTTAGATATTGAAGAATACGGTACAGTAACCGGTAGAAGACGACGTGTAGGTCTCTTTGATATGGATTTAGCTCGTGAATCTTGCATGATAAACGGCGCCACTCAAATAGCTTTAACCTGTGTAGATCGCTTATACCCTAAATGTGAACATGTTAAAGATTACAATCGCCTATCACAGGAAATAAAAAAATTTATTAATGAAATAGAAGGTGAAACCGGCGTACCAGTGACTATAATATCCACCGGCCCAGATTTAGAGGATACCATTGATTTACGTAGTGAATTACTTTAATAAACAAAAATTTTATTAATTTTTTAGTTAATTAAAAAATTTTTTTTATTTACTCTCTCTTTTTTTTACATAAATTTTTTATACTATTTACTACCATAATTAATATGTTAAATAAATTAAGCTCTCCAAAAAAAAATATTTACGATATTTCACCCATTTATAAATTCATCATTTTCAACATTATGTCTTACAATAAAATTTTTTTCATATTTAAATAGAAATGATTTTATAAAATATTTTTTTTTATAAAATTAGGGATGAAATAAAAAATTTTTTTCAGGAATGGGATTTTTACGAATGGTATTACAATTAGGAAACCAAAATTAACTGATGGTCATCCAATTTATGAGTTAGCCAGGCTAAGCAAACCATTAGACTTAAACTCTTTATATAGTTATCTTTTAGTGCCTGCACACTTCGACCAGACCAGTGCAGTCGCTGAAACCGGACGCGACGTAGTAGGTTATGTTTCAGCTTATATACCTCCCCATCAACAGGATACCCTCTTCATCTGGCAGATTGCAGTACACCCCATCATGAGAGGCAGAGGATTAGCAACCACTATGCTGAAAAATATTCTAAAACGAAGAAGTTTATCATATATCAAATTTGTAGAAGCCACCATCACACCATCCAATAAGAAAAGCCGTTATCTATTCCAAGGATTAGCTGAACAATTAAAAGCGGATTATAAGGAATCCATCTTCCTAGATAGTAAATTATTCGGCGACTCCTATCATGAAGAAGAGAAATTACTACGCATCGGACCAATCAACATTCAACAATTATAAAATTATTTTTTTCTTTAAAATTTCTATAAAAAATTTGTTAAATTTATTATTTTTTTTTTATATTAAAAAAACGTTAGGATTTGGTGTAAAGAACATATGAAAACCTTTAAAAACTTTGAATCTGAAGTAAGGAGTTACGTGCGCAGTTTCCCCGTCATCTTTAAACAAGCCAAAGGAGCCAAACTATACGATGAACAAGATAATGAATATATTGACTTCTTCGCCGGAGCAGGGGCATTAAATTACGGGCATAACAATCCACTAGTCTCAGAAGCATTAATAAAATATATACAAAACGATGGAATAATTCATGGACTTGATAAAGCCACCACAGCTAAGCGAGAATTCCTAGAAACATTCCACTCCACCATACTCGAACCACGACATATGGAATATAAAATCCAATTCAGCGGACCCACCGGTACAGATGCCGTGGAAATTGCGTTAAAACTAGCTAGAATGGTGAAGGGCAGATCCAACATCATCGCCTTCACCAACGCCTTCCACGGTTTAACCATGGGATCTATGGCCATAACCGGCAACGCATTCTACCGTGATGAAGCCTTCATCAACCGAATCAACGTGCACTTCGCACCGTTTGACGGTTACTATGGAGACGCTGATACCGCGCAATACCTGAGAAAACTACTTGATGATACTAGCAGTGGCTTAGATTTACCCGCCGCCATGATACTAGAGACGGTGCAAGCGGAAGGTGGAGTTAATATTGCCAGTACCGAGTGGCTGCAGGAAATAGAGCAAATATGCCGTGATTATGATATATTATTAATTATTGATGATATTCAAGTGGGTAACGGCCGAACTGGGCCATTCTTCAGCTTCGAAGAAGCAGGCATTAACCCTGATATTATAACTTTATCGAAATCCATTGGTGGAGGATTACCTTTATCTATCGTACTTATGAAATCCCAATGGGATCAGTGGAAGCCCGGTGAACACACGGGCACCTTCCGAGGTAATAATTTAGCCTTCGTAGCATCCACTAAGTTATTAAGTTACTGGGAAAATGATAAGCTAACCGAAGCAGTCCATTATAAAGAAGAGTTACTCAAAGAAAAATTAAATGAAATAACTAAGAAATATGAAGTTTTAAATGCTAGTGTAAGGGGTAAAGGCTTAATTTATGGTTTACAGATACCTTTATTAGGTTTTTGTAGTGAAGTGTCCACGGAAGCTTTTAATCATGGATTACTTATTGAATTAGCTGGTTCAAATGATGATGTACTTAAATTCTTACCGCCACTCACCATTGAGAAGGAATTACTAATTGAGGGTTTAAATATTATTGATGAATCGATAGGAACTGTGCTAAATGAGCGGGAATCCATTGTGGAAGGATTAAACCATGATAGTGAGAACAATAAGTGAATTAATTGGAACACCTCGTGAAGTTGTTTCTTCTAATGGTAATTGGGTGAGCCGGCGTTTACTTCTACGGGATGATGGGATGGGATTCTCCTTTCATGAAACCATAATTTATGCAGGTACTGAAACATTGATTTGGTATAAGAATCATTTAGAGGCTGTTTACTGTGTAGATGGTGAAGGGGAGGTTGAATCATTAATTGATGGTGAACATTATCCTATTAAACCTGGTACCATGTACGCTTTAAATAAACATGATAAACACGTTCTTAGAGCATTTCAGGATGATCTTAGATTAGTTTGCGTATTCAATCCTCCTTTAACGGGGGATGAGACTCATGATGAGGATGGATCCTATCCCCTCAAATCATAGAATAAATAATTTTTATATATTATCCTGATAAACATAAATTTATAAATCATATTAATTAATGAAGTTTTTTTATGCTGAATCAGATGGGGGGTATGAGTTAAGTGGTGGAGTTTGAATACGTTAAAGGTCAGGAGAAGAGAGTTGAGAAGAAGTATGATCAATTAATGAAGGATATTGAACATTTAGAAAAGGAAGGTGACATTAATAGGATTAAAAAGAAATATCAGATGTTATTAGATAAAAAGAAGAATAGTGAAACTGACTGGATGGATGACCTTCTGATCACTGTTTACCAGGATTTCATTAAGCATGATTTAAATAAACTATAAAATTTATATTCCATCTATTTTTTTTTTACTTTTACATTTATTATTTTTTATAAGTTGACTTTTTCTTGACTATTATTTGACCAAAAAAATAAATCCCGTATTACATATTTAAATATGTTTATATTAAATTATTTTAAATTCTATTTTTCTGGAAAATAATTTTTAATTAAATTTTTATTTTGATTAATTCATCACTATAAATGTTCTGTTTGTCAATATAAAATGTGCTGGAAAAAATATGTTAAAATAAAAATGGATAGTCCCTAGCGGAGTCGAACCGCTGTCGAAAGGTCCAGGGCCTCACAGGATTACCACTACCCCAAGGGACTAACAAAAATGGTTTATACTTCCAGGTTTATAAAAGTTTGGAAAAAAATATCTATTAAAATTACACATACAAACTCATAAAATATAAATCTGAAAAAATTATAATTAAAAAAAAAATTAAAAAATTTTTTTGAACTCATCCCCCTTATTTTAGGGTTTTAAAAGTAAATATGTAAGCAGCATTTAAAGTATCACCCACACTATCATGAACTGACCCCACGGGTATATAAACCTGGTACGTGTCATTATGCAATCGACTACTACTCATAGTAATCGTTAAAGTATTACCAGTAATCTTCTTAGAAATAGCGGTTAGTTTACCAGTACTTAAATTTTTAATATAAATACCACTATAATCAGACCCTGAGGTTATATTCTCATTAAATTTAATTGTAACCGGTGAAGTAAGGGATACACCCGTTGCATTGTTAAGGGGAAGTGTGCTACTCACTTTTAACGGTGATAATGTAGTGAAAGTGAAATTATAAGCTGAAGTTAAATTATCACCAATTAAATCCTTAACAGCCCCTACTGGTAGATAAACCAAGTACTTGTCATTATACAATCGATTACTACTCATAGTAATCGTTAAAGTATTACCGGATATCGTCTTAGATGAAATACCAACAATTTTACCCGTACTAGTATTTTTAATATAAATACCACTATAATCAGACCCTGAGGTTATATTCTCATTAAATTTAACTGTAACCGGTGAAGTAAGGGATACACCCAGTGCTTTATTAAGGGGATTACTACTAATTACAGTTAGAGGATTACTTGAAGTGAAATTAAAAGTATACGATGCAGCTAAAATATTACCAGACATGCTCTCCACTGCATCAGCCGGAATATTAACCTGATACGTATCACCAATCAATCGATTAACGGTTTGAATAGTTAAAGTGTTACCATTAATATTTACCGAAGCTAAAGAAATAACACTACCTGTAGAATTGTTTTTAACTGTAATATCAAAGTACTCTGCTGCAGTGGTGATGTTTTCATTAAATCTTATAGTAACTGGTGAAGATAATGATACATTCAATGCATTACCAGTTGGAGTAGTGCTTATAATAACCGGTGGTGGAGTGGGAAGAGGAGGTTGATATCCCATCCAATTACCGGGTAATAATCCATCTCGGAAAAGTTCATAACCATCTGAACCATTAAAAAGTGCAGTTTGAATATCTAAATCAAGCTGACTAACAGTAATAGGCGATGGATCACTATCACCATTATAAGTTTGCAATATACTAACCACCGGAGTTCCATCAGCCTGAGCTACTATATACTCTGTAGCAGTGCCAATCCAACTAGTAGTTTCACCATAATTACCCACATAAATCATGGGGGATAAAAAATCTAAAATACTACTTAAATTAGTGTAATTCTGTCCATAATAATAATTATTATCTGCACCCTCAGGCATCAACGCCGCTGACAAATATATATACGGCTTAACCGGATTATTTAAACTATTAATCAAATTAATATTATTCCGTATTGCGGTGGCGAAATTATCCACATCCACCGTGGCATTTGGATACAGATAAGCGGTGCCTGGGAATCTTAGGTAATCCAACATAACACCATTCACATTATAATTGGCGGTGATATTATCTATATCACTGATAATCTGATTCTCTAAAGTTGCATTAACTTCCGGATTAAACCAGTTACCATTAAAATCCTTAAAAACTTCCACCCAAGCATACACGCCAATACCTGAACCTTGGAATTTATTTATATAAGACTGTAAAGAACTGGGATTCTGCCGATCCGTTGATACATATACCGTGTTAATACCCATATTTTCAAGGGCGGTTACATTAATCGTATTTGAGGGAGTATCCACGGGGTTAATGTAAATACCATGAATACTACTTAAATTAGTTTTAACCGGTTGATTCACATTACCTGATGATACTGTAATATTACTACTGTTTAACGTATTCAATCCAGTAGTATTATTACTTACATTGCCAGTCACTGCAAAAGAAGAACCCATAGATAAAAAGTTAACTAAAACAAGAGCAAATAATATTAAAAATAATTTCTTATTGATACTAATTTGATTAAAGCTAGAATTAATCATTTTTATAATCACCGCCTCCAATGAATTATAAAAGAATAAATTTTTTATATTTTTATCCCTGTTAAATTAAATAAATCTCCGTAAATAAAGGTTTAACATTACTATACTTATAAAGCTTTACCTAAAAAAAATTTTTTAAGTAAATTAACGTAATTTAGTGCTTTAACACTTATTAAAAATCGAATTATTAAATAAAAAATTTATCTTAAAAAAATTTTTTTATTTACGATACATATGCTGGAAATCCTCATCATACAATTTTGAATTTTCAAAACTTCCCGGATCTAACACGCGACCCACCAGTATAATCGCAGTCTTCCTAATACCTGAAGAATCCACCTTCTCCTCTATATCATGTAATGTTCCTTTTATAATCTTTTCATCCTTCCACGAAGCTTTCGACACTACAGCCACCGGCGTATCCTCAGGGTAATGCACTTTTAAGTCTCTAACTACCTTTCCTATTAACTGTACTCCTAAGAAAATGCACATGGTAGCCTGATGCACCGCTAAATCCTCAATCGACTCCTTCATTGGTTTAAGTGTACGACCTTCAGGTCTCGTTATGATCACCGTCTGTGACACCATCGGCAACGTTAACTCCACCTCTAAAGTAGCGGCAGCACCGAATAAACTACTAACACCCGGAATCACCTCAAACGGAATATCATTCTCCCTTAATAGTTTCATCTGCTCTCCAATTGCCCCGTAGATGCTGGGATCACCGGTATGCACTCGAGCTACCAGTTTGCCCTGACCAGCGTAATCAACCATCACCGACACTAATTCTGGTAAAGTCATACTACTACTATTATAAATTACCACTTCTTTACGAGTGTAATCTAATATTTCAGGATTCACTAATGAACCCGCGTAGATGACTACATCCGCCATCCCTAAAATTCGGGATGCTTTCACCGTTAACAATTCGGGGTCACCGGGACCCGCACCAATAAATATTACCCTACCTATCATAAAATTTTTTATTCCTCCTTTTTTATGTCAAATCGTTTCTTCACTATTTCAATACTACCATATGGACATTCACCTAGGCATTGTTCACAGCAACCGCAAGATGCCGGGTCAATATGTGCTCGGTTATCCTCACCAATTAGGATGGTATCCACTCCTACCTTAACTTGAGGACAACTCTGCACGCAGAGGTGATCGCATTCCTCACCTTCCGTGTTGCAGGTTTCCATATCCACCACTGCGGATTTCATGCTAAATCCTAAACCCCGTCTGACGGCTTCCTTAGATATGTAACCCGCCACATGAAGTATAGTGTCACCTAAACCACGATCCAATGTCATACTGGCTTGACATGGGTAATTATGGAATTTAATATCCCCTATATACTCCGCCTCCTCCACTGGTACACCCTCCAATTCCTCGGCGATAAATGTGGTGCAGCCGCAAGGTGCATCACGTATCACTGTAACCTTCTTAATAAATTCATCTCCTTCAATAGTCATGACGGGTTTACCGAGTTTACCGGTGAATTCATCAATAAAAGGGTCACCCATGGGTTTCAAACTACAGAATGGCTTAGCAAACACCACTACCTTATCCCCTGAGTTATCTTTAATTTCACTCATTAAACCCGGCGGCACAGCACTTGGCTTATGTACACTAATTATTATGGACGATGCACCTGTCTCTGTAGCTACCAGTGGTGCGATGAGATTAATATCGCCAATTAAACCAACCGCTACTATTAAATCAGCTTGGGGTAAATTACTGGGTACATAACTTGTTACATCATCAATGAACTCGGGTAAATCAGGGGGTACTTCATGTATACCCACGATACTACTACTGAAACTTTTAGCTATATTATTTACAATCCGAGAACCGTACTCTCCACTCGTTAAAATATAAATATTCATTTTAGATTACCATTCCCACATTTATTTAGCATTTTTTTTTATTGTTTATCAATTATTTGATTTATACGTTTATTTTAATATAAAAAATAGCATAAAAAAAATTTTTTATTTACCTATATTCCTTTCAAGAAGACGAGACATGGAGTGCAGTATAATACCCGTGAAAGCGATGAATAAACCACCTAAACCAATCATAGCAGCCATCACCGTCGGTAACAAGCTCGTCGTATGATGATTCAGATAATCTCCGAAGAAGTATAAGCCTAAAGTTAAACCTATTACTATAAGAATCAAACCCGGCAGTACGAAGTAATATAATGGTCGGTTAAACTCCATATCCTGTATAAGTTTCACGAGCACGCCAAGTCCATGACTAACTGGATTCTTCTTATGAATCTCACTATTACTTCCATTATTATAATTAACATTAATAGGCACTTCCACTATCTTCGACCCGAAATTCGCGGCGTCAATTAACATTTCACTCTCAATACTAAATCCATCATGATTAAATTTAAATGCAGATAATGTATAATTAGCAAAAGCTCGGAAACCACTCTGACTATCAGTTAAATTCAATCCACTACTCAAACTAGTCGCTTTATCCAACACGGTTTGCCCAATCCGCCGATAACCCGGAGTATCAGTACTATCCTTACCGAGGTAACGGCTGCCATTAACAATATCTGCTTCACCATCAATAATCGGTTTAAGCAGTTTAGGAATCTCCATGGGGTTATGCTGACCATCACCATCCAAAGTCACTACAATATCCCGATCACCAATCGCTTGAAAACCAGTTCTAAGGGCAGCGCCTTTACCCTCATTAGATTTATGCTGTATGATTTCAGCCCCCGCTGCCTCAGCAATCACACTAGTACGGTCACTGCTACCATCATCAACCACAATAACCTGATCAACATACATTAAAGTGGATAATACTACACTACCAATAGTAGTCTCCTCATTAAATGCTGGTATAATAGCTGTTACATTCGACTTAAAAGTGGAATCCCCCATATATTACTTTACTTTACTATTGGTAATCATATCTTTTAAATATTCACCTTATATAAAACTTATAAAATTCTATCTATAATATTTCATGATTTAAATACTTATTATAACCGATAAAATTGGTTATATTTATCATCTAAAATAAATGAAATAGAATCTATTATATGAGTAAATGAACTATAACTAAAGATTTATTTTATTTTATTATTATTTAATTCATCACCCCACTACCCCTTCAATTAATGTTTTTTTATTTTCTATCAAAGAGGGTATATATAAGATAAAACACTACTAAAAGAGTATATATTTTAAATACTATTTTACTGATAATAAAATTTACTTTGGAGTGGAATAATATAATGCATCAAAGCGAAGCAAACGAATACGTTGACAAGGCTAACACCTATTACCAACAACAAGAATACGAAGAAGCCTTAAAATACTATAAAAAAGCATTAAACCACTTCAAAGACATAAAAGATGAAACAGAAAAAGCCGACACCTACCTAAACCTAGGCAACACTTACCTGGCCTTAAAAAATTACCGTGAATCACTAAAACAATACCATAAATCAAATAAAATATATAAAAAACAGAAAAACCGAGAAGGAGAAGGATACAGTCTCACCGGCATCGCACTCAACCATGAAAAATTAGAAGACCACGACCAAGCACGAGACTACTACCAACAAGCCGCAGGTAAATTTAATAGCATAAACGACACTGAAAGAGCCGGCATCGTACACTCCCTAATCGCCAACACCTACGAATCCCAAGGAGCCTGGGAAGACGCCATACAAGACTACCAAAAATCCACCCAAATATTCCATAAAATCGGCGACACAGAACGAGTAACCGAAATCAACAATAAAACCGAAGAACTTAAAAATAAACGTGGGAGACTCAAATTAACCCGCTTAGAAATAACCAGTCTCATAATCTACCTACTCGCATTAATAACCGCTGAATCCACCATCCTATTCCATAACATATCATTCGGATTATCACTAGAAGCCGTAATACTATTCGCCCTATTAATACATTCATCCCTCACCAAAGGATATAACCTCAGTATACTACTACGCAGTATGATGGCCCTACCCATCATCAGAATCATTGGATTATCTATACCTTTACTACAAATACCCACCCTATACTGGTTCCCCATAATCGCAATACCATTATTTGCAACCAGCTTCACCATCATGAGATCACAAGGCTTAAGCAGAAGAAATGTGGGATTAATCTGGGGAAACATACCATTACAACTACTAATCGGCAGCACCGGTATCCTACTCGGCTGCATCGAATACACTATATTACAACCCAAACCATTAATAGCAGTACTCAACCCTGAAACACTCATCTTCGCCAGTATCATACTCATCATAAGCACCGGATTAGCAGAAGAACTACTATTTCGAGGAATACTCCAAAAAAATGCTCAAAACGTACTCGGACCATTATACGGTTTACTATATACTGCATTGCTGTTTACAGCACTCCACATTGGATGGAACAGTTTCCCAGATTTATTATTCGTATTCAGCGTCGGACTATTCTACGGAATCGTCTTCTACAAAACCAAAAGCATACTCGGAACCACCCTCTCCCACGGCATATCCAACAGTTTCCTCTTTCTAATCGTACCCTTCTACGCACCCCTACTTTATAGCATAATCCACAGCATATTAACACTATAAAAAAAAACAAAAAACTCTAAGATAAAATACTCTTTTTGTAAATTTTCAAACAATTTGCTAAACTAAAAATTAACATAATTATTAAAAAATTTTTATTACTTTAATAATAAATAATATTCAGATGGTTGTGTTAAGATGACCGTAAGGACACTTAAGGATTCTTTAAACCAATTATAAACCCGTATTAACTTAAACAAAGACATAATAACCGCTTATAATATCAATTTTTTTATTTACATTCATTTAATTAAAATTATTACTTTTT
>Ga0224515_1000203_pt1 | contig 11190 bp, 10 predicted proteins | sample IRFST25metaG_FD_179880 | JGI IMG/M metagenome (GOLD analysis project Ga0224515, IMG submission 179880) | Peat soil microbial communities from Stordalen Mire, Sweden - IR.F.S.T-25 | ecosystem: Environmental > Terrestrial > Soil > Wetlands > Peat | place: Sweden: Norrbotten County, Stordalen Mire...
CATAAGCCTGGAATCCTCTGATAATATTCTTAGATAAGTCTGTTCTGTCTGTTCTGTAGATTAACTTGCAGTCACCAATCATTTCATCTACTTCTACTTCCTTAGCAGTGACATTTGGATCTTGTGCTTGTGTCTGGAGTGTTTTCATATCAACACTGATAGGATAAGTTCTTATATGGCAGACATGTCCTTTATATAGAATGTCTCCTACTATGTCATCCACCGAAGCGTTTGGTAGAATAAGTTTAATTGTTTGCAAAAAATTGTTCATATAACGTGGAATATGGAATCCTAAAATATTATTTGTCAACATACTGTCTAATATCTCGATTTGCATGTGATTGGGCAATTGCTGGAATATTTCTGGTGGGGGGAATGGTATGTGGACGAATTGACTCATAAGAACATCTGGATGCTGCTTTCTTATCAATTTGGGTGTTAAATAGAGATGATAATCCTGTAACATTACTATTGGAGTCTTTTCTGATTTACATACATCTTCCCCTATCGCTGCTGCAAACATAGAGTTCACATATTGGTATGAATCCCATGCTTGATGCAGTTCATCGTCTGCACATGGTGAATATGGTGGATTCCACATAGAATGATGAATAAACCACAATAAAGGATTTGCGAATTTACCATTAAACCCATTATAAATATCCTCTTCTGTTTTGATGAATTGGACATAATATTCAGGGTCTTCTAATGGTATAGGCACTTTACAGCGGTATTTATTGTTCATATAGTGATCACATTCTCCGATTGCAGAAGAAACCCATTTCCCATGTGTTTTTTTCAAAAAAGGTATCATAGAACCGACTATCCCCCCTGCACCTCGTATTAGTTCGATTTTTCCTTTTTCATATCTTTTAAATACTACTGGTCCTCTGTTAGAGGCTACAATTATTTCTTTGTCTTCTAGAAACTCAGAGTTCATTTTTCTGTCTCCTGTAATATCTGAGTAGTAAGCATCAATCTAGAAACCAATTGAACAGAGGACTGCCACTAAAACCATAAATGGTATTCCTGCAATTGGCACTATCTTCATCCCTGACTTTTATATTGTGATTCTTTTTTTCTCTCTATTTAAACATTTACTATATTATTTGCTATTTAAAAATAACAAAAGACCACTAATTAATATTTTAATAAGTGATACAATCATAACAGTTAATTAGTTAAAATAGTAAAAAAGAAGTGATTAGTATCCCTATTTTCTTAATAATAATCAGAGCCATAGGATACTTAGTCGTCATATTTGCCCTAGCCAGTGAAGCACTCCGAAAATAAGGTCCAATGTATTAAATTTAGAGAACTTGAAGAATTTCATAAAAGAAGGTAGTATCCATATAATTTATATGTAGAATCTGAAGATGGGGTTAAAGATGAAAAAGAGTTATATTTCTATAATTGTGCTCTTAATTTTAATCGTTATTTCTTTGATTATAGTGGTTAATGCAGGATTAATCCATCACCCTCAAATTGGGAATCAAATTAATAAATCCAACAATAACACTACTTATATCCCAAACAACACTTACGCAGCTAATGGACTGACATTTAACTATCCAGCTGATTGGAAAGAAATATCGAATCTTGATAGTCCTAGTAGATGGGGATATGGTGACCCTATCGTGGCATATTATGAACCAATTGGCAATGGCAGTGAAGATTATATTGAGACTTATTTTTACATAAAACAACGAAATGTGGGGTCGCTAGATGAGATGCTCAGTGATTATAGGAGTGATATTGCAGCTATTGGGCAAACAGAAGTTTCAGAGCGAAACATCACCGTCAATGGGATGAGAGCAGTGGAGCTCATTAAGACTTGGCGTAATGGTGATACACAATACATGGCCCTGACTGTACACATTGAAGCTGTTTCCGGGTCCAAATATTATAGAATTGGATGTGTAGTCCCAGCTAATGAATATAACGCCACACTACCTAAATTCGAAATGGTTGTAAATAGCTTTAAATTGCAATAATGTTAATAAGCCTATCCCCGGGGCTACAATAATAATGAGATGTTCAGATTTGGCTGCATTGGAAATTAAATCCAGACATTCGCAGTATACCAGAATAGATTGAGAATATGTACTTTCTAAACTCAAAAGCTGCAGTTATAACATTATCATCCAACCATTATATCTTTTTTAAATATTATTAATTTTAACTAAAATTATAATAGAGTGAAATGTTTTATTCAGATAAATTTAAATTTTTTAAATTTATTATTATGGTCAATAGATGTTTTGTAAAAATTTATCAACCAAATATTACAGAAGAAGTGGGTAAAAATAATGTCGGATAAAAATGAGAATAGTAGCTTTGGTAGTGTTATATTTCCTAGGTGGGTTACGATTGGAGCCTTAGATTTTTCCTCAGGTGAGTTTAGATTGGTTAAAGATGTAGATAGAAAAGAAGAAATTCGTTATGAAATTGGTGAACAGGTGGGTGGATTTAAAGTAGATCAAATTAAGATTTCAGAACATAAAATAGAAATTACCTTAAAGAATTCAGAGAAGGGATTTGTACAGGTTTACCCTACATATATGATAAAATATAAGTATAATCTACCTTAAACATTAAAATTTCTTACCTTTTAGGTTATTTTTCTTTAAATTACTAGTTTTTAATAATTTAATGTTAATTATGGGTTATTTTATAATAATTCCAAGCTGTTTATGTTTTTCAGTGATTTCATCGGCCATTTCATCTATTTTCACGTAATCTTCTTCCTTGGGAAAGCCTTTTATGATTAATGGTGTGATCATTTCAACCCTTAAGCTACCAATCATCCCAGTGATTTGATCCAGCATTCTACCTCCCCATCCATAGGAACCCATTACTGAAACAAATTTTAACTTAGGTCTAAGGGCGTTTGCAAGGTAAGTGGCATACACAACACTTGGATGTGGGCCTGTTAAGACTGTGGGTGAAGCAATAACCATGGTTGTAGCGTCCACAAGATCTAAAGCTAATTCACCCAAATCAGTATAGGTTAAATTCAATGGTTTAACTGTTAATCCTCTTTCAATTAAAGAATCCACTAAATAATCTACCATATTTTGGGTGCTACCGTGCATGGATATGTAGGGTATGATAACATGATTTTTAGTGTTGTCTGAAGTCCAATCTTTGTAGGCATCCAATATAAATTCAGGATTATTGTATAATGGCCCGTGGCTAGGTGCTATAATCTGAATTTTCAGGTTCTTCAGCTTCTCCAAATTCTTCGGAATGATGGTTCTGAAGGGCATCATTATCTCAGCGTAATATCTTTTAGCAGACTTGTAAATATCTTCATCTGCGAATAATTCACTGGTTGCCAAGTGCGAGCCGAAAAAATCGCATGAAAATAGTATCTGGTCTTCCTGTAGATAAGTCACCATTGTATCTGGCCAGTGCACCCAGGGAGTTATGATAAACTCTAATGTTTTACCTCCGAGATCCAAGGTTTCACCATCCCCCACAACCAGGAATTTTTCATCGGGAATTAGATGGAATTCGATTAATAAGTCTTTACATTTTGAGTTGGTAATGATAAGGGCATTATTGTAAATATCAAGTATTTGGGGTATGGTTCCAGAATGATCCTGTTCTGCATGGTTAACAATAAGGTAATCAATGTCAGCATCCAACTTTTTTAGGTTATCCAATAATTCATTAGCTTTAGTTGGATCAACAGTATCTATAAGGGCTGTTTTATTACTGCCCTTCACAAGAAATGAATTGTAACTGGTTCCATCTGGAAGTGGAATAAGTTCATCAAAAATTCTTCTATTCCAGTCTTTCACACCTACAGAATACACATCATTTTCAATTATCTTATAAATCATTTAAGATCACCTCTGGATCCTTATCAATATATAATATAAACCAAATAATTTATTAAGTTACGGGAAGTTTTTATGATGGTTAAAAAAAAATAAATATAAACCCTCTTTTAATAGCCTCATTATTTAATATACAGAAATTCGGCTGGTTTTGGCTGTAAACCTGAAAAAAGTGTTTAATTCTATTTCAATTAGTCCTTTATATTTCATTAAGTATTCAGTTATTTACTATTTTTCAAAATATAATAGAATCCATTTGATTTATTACCATTCATGGTTTCATAAACTGTTTTTTCAAATACTAATTTTTGAAAATCTTTTGTTAATTTCATAATGTGGTTTTCAGTATGATGTCTCAAAATTACACCTTCAGAAAGTTTGAAAACACCGTATATTCCATATTTATCTGTATATTTTTTGTATCGTTCAAGATTTCTCTTGTTATTGTTAATCAGATAATCAGTGATGTATAAAATTCCATTATCTTTTAATACTCTTGAGATCTCTGACATTAATCTTTCCTGTTCTTCATCCTTAATATTTGATGTCAATACTGAAATAAGAAGTACTGCATCAAATTTGCTATCGGGGAATGGAATTGTATATCCATCATTTTTTATGAGATTTAAATAAGGATTCAACCTTAATCCCTTATTAATCATGCCTTGTGAGTAATCTATGCCCGTTAAATTCTTAAAACCTTGATTATGCAGTTCATTTAATGTTCTTCCATAACCACAGCCAATATCTAGAATGTTCATATCTTTGGAAACATATTTTTCAAATTCCTGAATTTGAAAAGGTGTTGGAAATTCTTTTTCCTCTGAAACTTTATCCCAATATTTTTCCTGATCAAGAATTGTATTCATTATTATTCCCCCTTTAGTTTCTCGTATCCAAATTTGATTATTAAAGATATCTCAAGGAGAAAGATCCTCAAGATCTGGGTGTCTTGTATGAAAAGGACGTATCCTTCATTATTTAAACAAATTAAGCATACCTTTTCACAGGACTGTCTAACTTTTCTTTTATCCTTTTCTTCCATTTTATTTAGTAATATTTTATATTATTATTATATATTTAAAAAAAAATCTTATTATATTCAGTTAAATATTTATTTTTTCAATGCTAAATATTAATTATGCAACTTAATGATAAAAAAAACGAAAAGACAGTACATTTACTTTTCGTCGGAAAAGATCCTGAGAATTTGAAGGGATTTATTGAAGCGTTTAAAGAATCTAAGATTCTCAATGATATTCGTTTTGCTGGGAATGCAGATGTAGCATTAAAAATGATATTCCAAAGAGGTGAATATGGTGAAACTCTCGTACCAAATATTATAATAACTGATCTTGACAGTTACAGGACGGAGGTTAGATCGGGAATTTTAGATCACATTGCCGAAAGAGCAGATATAAAATGCATACCTACCGTTATTCTAATTTATTTAGAAGAAGAAGTGGAAGAGATTAAAGTAAAAAACTGTCCTAATCTATTGATTCGTAAACCAAATACAATAGAAGAATATCAAAATTCAGTCAAATTAATAGAACAATTCTGGCTAAACTTTTATCAAAAATCATAAAAACAATACTTAATTGTTGGATTCTGTAAAAACGATCAATTCATAAGTTTAATTCTCCTTTTCTTCTATTCACTTCCTCTATCATCTTCGTTACTTGAAGTATTGTTGGTAGAATCGGTTTTGTTTGTTTTATTATCTATTACTCTTGAACCGAAATAGAAACCTATTACTGTGACAACTATCCACCAAAAGTTGCTTAATACTTGACTTAAAACAGTGCTTGGAGCTATAAATATTCTATTACCAAATGCTAGTGTCCCGAAAAATACTGCTATTACTGAAATGGTTATTGCAGTTCTAAATTCGCCACATTTAAAATCCCATTTATCAGTAACTAGATATGTTCCAAAAAGCACAAATATGAAGGTTACAAGTCCAACAAGTCCTAAAGATGTTAAAGCAGCGTTCGTGTTTAAAGCTGCATTTGCAGTGATAGTGGAGTTTAAAGCTGCACTGGCAGTAGCTATGTTTGCAGTGGTAGAGTTTACAGAAGTAGAGTTTAAACCAATGATTGGAGTAAACTTTACAATTAAAGCACTAATTACTAAACCTAGAAGTATAATAATAGATCCTACTACTTGACGTGTTTTTATAAATGTTTTATCGTCAGATTGTTTATTTTTTTTATTTTCATCTGAGTTTGATGGTTTATCTGCCAATTTATTACACCCCCGCATTTTCTTATATATTGTTATTAATCTTAATTTATAATAATTTAGTTTATATTTCAAATTTCAAAAAAAAATTTTTTAGATTATTATTTTGTTACAGTAACAAATTCAAAATTCTCTACATTAAATAAGCCTTTATCACTTATCTTTAATTTTGGAATCACGAGAAGTGCCATGAAAGACAATGTCATGAAGGGTGCATTCAGTTTACATCCCATATCATCCAACATTTCATGCAATATACGACATTCCTTAGTTACTTCCTCTACATTCCTAGTACTCATCAACCCTGCAACGGGAAGCTTCACTGATACATGGAATCCACCTGAAACCGCAACTAATCCTCCATTATTTTTTACTAGTTTATTAACTGCATATGCCATGTCTTTACTATTAGTCCCCACTACTATAATGTTGTGAGAGTCATGAGCTATGCTTGATGCAATTGCTCCTTCTTCAAGTCCGAAGCCATGTATAAACGCGTTTGATATATTTCCATGACCGTATCTTTCTACAACACTGATTTTTAAAATATCATTTCCAATATCAGGCTTTATTTTACCATCAGCAATCTTTAAAACAGCTTCAGATTCCTGTGTAAGTAATTGACTCTCCATAACTTCAATTACTCTTACAATTTCTTCATCATTAGAACTTAAGATCTCAAAATCTTCAAGTTTCTTAGCACCTAAATTAAATGTATTTTCTATTTCAAGTGGTTTAACTGAAAATAGAACTTTATTATCACTTGCAACAAGAATTCCATTAATAAAAACCTTCTTTACATTAAATTTTTCAAGATCATCAACCAATACAATGTCTGCAGGCTTTCCAGGAGAAATACATCCTCTATTTAATTTATAATGAATACATGGATTAAGAGTAACCATTTTAACAGCATCTATTGGATCTAAGCCTAATTCAACAGATTTTCTAAGCATCACGTCTACATGACCCTTTAATAGGTCCTCAGGATCTTTATCGTCGGATACTATGAAATCTCCTCCCGCAGAAACCAGATCCGATAAGTTTTGAGCGGAAGAGCCTTCACGAAGCATTATTTTCATACCTAATCGTCTTTTTTCCGTAACTTCTTCTGGACTAGTGCATTCATGATCTGTGGATATACCAGACTCTATATATTTACAAAGTTCCTGACCAGAAAGTAGGGGAGCGTGACCATCTACTGGTTTTTTATATTTATGAGCTAGTCTGATTTTTTCGGTGACTATTGGATCTTCTGCTAAAACTCCGGGGAAATTCATCATTTCTCCTAGTGCAACTATATTATCTTGTTTAAGTAGTTCTTCTATTTTTTTTGGATCTATAATTGCTCCGGATGTTTCAAAATTAGTGGCGGGTACACAGGAGGGTGCTGTGAAGTAGAAGTTTAGGGGAACAGAATTAGCATCTTTCATCATGTATTTAATTCCATCTAAACCCATGATATTGGCTATTTCATGTGGATCCGAGACTACAGAGGTTGTTCCATGTGGAACTACAGCTTCTGCAAATCTTGAAGGAGTTAGCATGGAACTTTCAATGTGAATGTGAGCATCTATGAATCCTGGTAAAATAAAATCTTTAAAATCTTCTTTAACAGGTTTAACACACTTTATAACTCCATTCTCAAAGTGAATTTCTGCAGGGTAGATTTCCTCGGTGAATAGATTCAATAGATTGCCTTTAATCATAGAAGTTTTTCCTCTAAAAATTAACTATTTAGTAACTTCAATTAATTTAGTCTATTTTCAGATCTTCTGTTAGTAAGTTTAAAGTCTTAAATTGGGGTATCTTTTTTTCATATAATGCATTGAAAATGGATAAATAATTTTTTGCAGGATATTAAAATTATAAAATGATCTTAGATATTTTATGGAGTCGGTTGAATTGTGAATTCTGTTTACGATGAATGAGTAATCTTTGGAACCTACTTTTTCCCATATATATCTGTTAACTATACTGGCTTTTAATTTTTTTTTGAAATAGTTTTCCGCAGTTTTAGCGTAGTCTGTACCATTTATTATACTCTCTGCTGCGAGAAATCCGGAGGTTATGGCATTTCCCATACCGAAACCCCAGAATAAATCCTGTAAACCTGCGGCTTCGCCGATGTAAAGCTTTTCATTTTGCTTAAAAATATTTTTATTAGAGAAAGAGCCTAATCCTGCCATTTTTTTAGGATTTTGAATGTTAAAATCAACTTGACTTGATATAATTTTCTCTGTTTTCTCGAAACACTTTGATGCATCTTTAAATCTGTCAAACAAAACTGTGCATAAGCATCCATAACCTTGTGATATTAAAAGGTAGGAATAACCGTTAAATGCAGCGTGATTGTCAACGATACCTAATGCAGTATCATCTGCATCAGTTTCGAAGGTTTTTCCTTTAGCTATGATGTATACTTCATTTTTAATGGGTCCAGTTGCAATAATATTTATTGTATCTACCGGTGGATTCGTTTTAAAATGTAAATTAACTCCGGAATCTACTGCTTGTTTTTTTAATCCGTGGTCAAGACTTCCTTCAATATTTCCTCTTCTAACCAGATAGAAAACAGGTTCTTCACATGAAAAATCCCAGTTTTTAGTTCCGTTTGATATTCTAAGATTTTTGAATCCATTATAATTAAAATTAGTACTTTTAATATTCATATCATGTAATTCATCTATTATATCTCTTTCCCGAGACCAATTCTCCAATCCCTGCAGATCCCCATGGAAACGGACGCCAGTATCGTGGTTTTTTTCAAATACTTCAACTTGGTATCCTGCTTTGGCGAGGTTTATAGCTGCTGTTAGTCCTGCTGGGCCGGCGCCTGCGATTTTTATATTTTCAATTGGCATGAAAATGCATTTAGATTATTTTTTTTATATAATGTTTAATTCATGCAGTGATTAGTTAATTCCTGATATAACAGTGGCATAAAAGCCCCTACATCAGTTACGATACCTACTACTTGAGCACTGCCCCTATCGCTGAGTTTAGTAACGGTAGCTGGGTTGATATCTACGCAGATACTTTTAACTTGAGAGGGTAGAATGTTTCCCATTGCTATAGAATGGAGCATGGTAGCGATCATGATTACCATATCCACATCTTGCACATATTTTCTCATTTCATCTTGGGCTTTTATAACATCGGTTATAACGTCCGGTAGAGGTCCATCATCTCTTATTGAACCGGAAAGTACAAAGGGTACATTGTTTTTAACGCACTCGTACATAATTCCTTTTTTTAAAATACCATTCTCTACAGCTTTTTTGATGGATCCGGCTTGATTTATTTGATTTATAGCATAAATGTGGTGTCTATGTCCCCTGGTTACAATTTCACCAGTATTTACACATACTCCAAGGGAAGTACCGTAGATTGCATTTTCTATGTCATGAGTTGCCAGAGCATTTCCAGCAAAAAGGACATCAATAATTCCTTCTTTAATCATTTGAGCTAGAATTGGAGCAGATCCGGTGTGTACTATCGCTGGTCCGCCAACCACTGCAATTTTACCACCTGCTTCTTTTACTTCATGTATCTCAGAGGCTATTTTTTCTATTATGGATTTGAAAGGTTTTTCAGAGGAAGCTTCACTGGACATGAATTCAAAAACACCTAATTTACCTCGAGGTCTCTCGGGAGGAGTTACCTTTATACCTTCTCTCCCAACTACTACTAAATCCCCTTTTTTAATATGTGCCATAGGTTTGCATAAAGCTCGATTATTTTCCGGATCAAACACTATCATGCAATCCATTTCAATGTCTTCTACTGGTACCCAATGATTTTTATAGCGGATATCAGTGGGATGGTTAGTGGTGGAATAGAAGTCTGAAGGCAGAGTTTTATCTTTAGGGGAGGTTTGAAGCTCTGCTTCCTTGATTTCAACAACTACACATCCAATTTCAGTAAGTTCGTCGAGTATTTCTCCTAATTGTACTTCAGTTTTTCCTTTAACCTGGATCCGGGCATGACTTATATCCTTTTTAAGTTTACCCACATGGAAATCAAGAATTTTGAAATCTCCTCCCTTATCCATTATTATATCAAAGGCCTTAGGCAACATCAATGAATCTATAATATGACCAGAAAGTTCTACTTCTCTTGTGTACAATTTATCCACCATCTAAAATTTACTTGATTTAATAAATTTATTAGAAACAAATATTATATCTTTGATTTTTTTTCATTTAAAAAAAAAAATAAATTTTTTATTGCAAAGAAAGAAAATCATAGATGACTTGTGCACCGTTTATGGAAGTTCTATCTCCTATGGAACTGGAAGATACTTCAACCACGTCCAATCCAATAATTTCTTTACCTTGCAGGTTATTTATTAGCTTTTGTAACTCATGAGGTTCTAAACCAAAGGATGCGGGTGTCCCAACTGATGGGGCGTATGCGGGATCCAGAACGTCTATATCAATGGTAACATATATAGGGGTCTTTATATTGGATATTACTTTTTCAATTTCTGTTATATTACTTTTCACTTCGGTTGAAGTGTAATATTTTATATCCTCTTCTCTTGCAAAGATTTCTTCATCTTCTAAGCAGGATCTAACCCCTATCTGCATTATATCTTGGGGATTTAAGTCCCATATCCGTCGCATAACTGTGGCATGGGAATATTTCTCACCCATATATTTGTCACGTAGATCCATATGAGCGTCAAAATGGATGATTGTTGCATCCTGAATATCCATAACTTTATTCAAACCTTTTATAACCCCATAAGTTATGGTATGTTCGCCACCTATAATAATAGGGATTAAATCATCTTTTATTTCTTCTATTGTTGATATCAGATGTTTAGAAGTTTTATTGAAATTTCCATGAACTACTTCTAGATTTCCCAGCTCATAAAATGTTGCTTTCAAGTTTTTTTTTAAGAGCAAGTTATATCTTTCCAAGTTATAGGATGCTTCTCGAACCATGTTAGGCCCGAATCTAGCCCCTGGTTTATAAGAACTAGTACTATCAAAAGGCACCCCTAAAATCCCGAATTGGGGTGTACTGGCTTCAGATTTCGATTTTGAAGAATTACTCTTAAATTCGGTTATATCTTGACTGAAAGCAAATTTGA
>Ga0224515_1000205_pt1 | contig 11108 bp, 11 predicted proteins | sample IRFST25metaG_FD_179880 | JGI IMG/M metagenome (GOLD analysis project Ga0224515, IMG submission 179880) | Peat soil microbial communities from Stordalen Mire, Sweden - IR.F.S.T-25 | ecosystem: Environmental > Terrestrial > Soil > Wetlands > Peat | place: Sweden: Norrbotten County, Stordalen Mire...
ATTCCTAGAAGAACATCTTTCAAGTAACTCGTGAAAAATTAAGGGTGATAAAATATGGTTGTGGAAGAGAGGAAATTAATAAAAGGGGAAGAAAAAGTTTGGAGTGAAATTAAAGGATATCAGGTGGCTACCAATAATGCACGCATATTAGGAGAGTTAGAGGAACTAATAATAAATGGAAAAACAGGTAAAATAACTGACGTAGTCATAAAAGTGGATAAAGGACGAAATGTAAATGTTAAAGGTGCTAAGAAAAAAGGAGATAACTTACTTGTTCCATTTGGAAAAGTGGAAAAAGTAGGTGAATTCATAATAATTTCAGAATAAATATCTATTAAAAATATTTATTCCCACTACATTTGTTTATTTAAAAAATTTTTTTTAACAAAAAATTTATTCTAAAATTAAAAAAAAAATTATTAGAATGCTAAAAAAAATATTAATATTAGTCTAATTTTTTACATACCTTGTAAACTCAAGTCTAGCATTCTTTTGGTTTCAGCAGCGAGTTCAGGTGGCAGTCCAGTGATATCCAGGCTTAGGAAGCCCCTTACAATCATGCTTGCTGCTTCATCTTCAGTTAAACCACGGGACATGAGATATAAAACTTCTTCTTCGGCTATTTTACCCACAGCTGCCTCGTGGGATAATTCTAGATCCTTTGAACTTCCTTCAAGCTCTGGAACAGAGTAGATCAATGAATCATTAGATAAAACTAATCCCATACACTCTAAATGTCCTTTAACATCTGGAGATTTGCCTGCTAAATGTCCCCGAGTGTATATTTGGGATTTATCCTTGGAAACAGCCCGGGTAATCATCTCTGAACTAGAATTTTTACCAGTGAGAATAGCTCTAGAACCACAATCTAATAAAGACTCTTTCTGTCCACCTAATATGGATTGGAATACTGCCCGTGAGTTTTTTCCCTGACAATAAGCAGTAGGATAAGTTTGAATAGTCTTAACTGGGCTGGTAAGAATGTAGTTACTAATATAAGTTGAATCATCTCCCATAATAATTCCGGTACGGGGACGGACTTCTACTTCCTCTGCCCAATTGTGGACCATTGTGAATGTGATCTTTGCACCTTTTTTGAGGTAAAATTCTGATACTCCGACATGTAGTGCTCTTTGAATATCTGATCCGGTTGCACAACCGGTTATGATGTGCAATTCACTATTTTCTTCAGCAATTATAACATTATGTACAGTTTGAGCAACGTTTGAACCGCCAATAAACATACAAGCCTGAATTGGGAATATTTCCTTCGAACCAGGCAAAGACCTTATGAAATAACCACCTGACTCTCTTAAAGCTGTTTCTGCAGTGTATTTATCAGTATCTATCGCCACAGCCTTCCACATATAATCATTTACCCAATCATACTTTTCAAGAGCATCTTTCATATTCATGAGTTCTATGGATTCTGTATTGCAGTTGCTACACACTCCGGATTGGTCAATTTGTAAGAAAGAACCTGCTCGTCCAGTTCCTGTAGGTTGGACTCCTACCTGGAGAATATCTTTTTTATATTTTTCCGGGAGTTCCTCTAGCGATTCCATCTTTTCATATTCGTCAGCTTCTTCGGATTCAAATTTATCCAATTCTATATCTTTGCCCAGTGCAGCTTTCTTCTTTTTAGCTTTTTCAGCCCGTTTTTTCAGTGTATCAGATTGCAACATTCAACACATCCTTTAAATCCTTCTTTTCTAATGTCTTCTAAAATTTCTTCAGGATTTCCTGAACAGGCTATTTTGCCATCCATAAGAACATGGGCGGTGTCTGCTCCTACAAAATTGAGTATATAACCGAGATGAGTTATCAAAAGTCCAGATTTTTCTCTTAATCCTGGTTTTTTATCTTTATCTAGTAAGGTGTTAACTTCTTCAGCCAGAAGTTCCACGTTTTCAATGTCCACTCCCGAATCAGGTTCATCAAACATAATGAAGTCGGGTTGTTGTGCTAGAAGCTGTAATATTTCTGATCTTTTAACTTCTCCCCCAGAAAAGCCTAGATTTACATCTCTTTCTAGAAATTTATCGTCGAAATTGAGTTTGTTTGAGAGTTCTATCATCTCTGGGCTTAGTTCTTCACTGCTTTCATGATGTTCAATTTTAAGTAGATCTTGGAGTTTTACTCCTCTTATAGCTGGAGGATTCTGGAAACTGACGCCAATGCCCATTTTTACTCGTTCTGTGGTGGATAAATTGGTTATATCTTCACCTTTAAATATAATTTCTCCATTAGTTATTTTATACTTGGGGAATCCTAGTATACTCATAAATAATGTACTTTTCCCAGAGCCATTAGGTCCTAAAAGAACATGTGTTGTTCCCTTTTCAATATATAAATCTATATCACTCAAAATTTCTTTTCCATTCACTTCTACAGCCAAATCAGTTATTTCAAGCAGCAGTTCAACCACCACCAAATTTTTAATTAATAAAATCATTTCCTTTACTTTATAATGTTAAATTATATAATCTTTGTAGTTTGTTTTATTTAATAATTCTTCTTAATTAACAAAGTTAATTTGAATGGATTTTTTTATGTACAATCAAAATTTTCTTAAAATTTATTACTTTCATTTTGATTATAAATATTAAATTTTCAGGGATTTATGAAAGTTTAAATGTTTATTAAATCATATGAAGCATTCTTAATCTTTTATTTTGAGTATTAAAAATTAAAACAATCATATTCAAATATATAAGCTTTTCGAATTTGTATTATAAGTAACCTTTATAATAACTATTTTTATATCCATATATTAATGTACAAATTTAAGGTACATTTAAAATTAGTTATAAAAAAAAATCGACAATTAAGGAGGAAACTCTATGGCTGAGGATGATATAAGACTTGTTATGTTTTGTTGTAACTGGTGCTCTTATGGTGGAGCTGACACTGCTGGTACCGCAAGGATGCAATATCCTCCAAACGTCCGAGTAATAAGGGTAATGTGCTCGGGACGTATTGAACCACAATTTATTTTTAAAGCATTCCGAGAAGGAGCAGACGGTGTTCTCGTAGCTGGATGTCATCATGGTGACTGTCACTACGACGCTGGAAACTACAAATTAGACAGAAGAATGAGATTAATTTACAAACTGGCAGATGAATTGGGAATCGGAAGAGAAAGAATACACCATGACTGGATATCTGCATCTGAAGGAGAGAAATTTGCAGATACAGTAACCATGATGGTAAATCGTATCAGAGCTCTTGGACCATCCCCACTCAAAGAACAGCTAGCAGTTGAAGCATAAGAGGTGTAAATAAATGGCAGAAAAAGCTAAAATCGCAACCATGTGGCTGAGCGGATGTTCAGGCTGTCACCTATCCATTGCAGATATACACGAAAAAATCATAGACGTAATGGGATTGGCAGACTTCGAATTCAGCCCAGTATTAATGGACGTAAAATATGATGAAGTCCCAGATGATTTAGATGCTATAATTATAGAAGGAGGCATCCGGAACGATGAAAACCGTGAATTAGCGGAAATGCTCCGGAAAAAAGCCAAAATAGTCATCGCTTACGGTGTATGTGCATGTTACGGCGGACCGCAGGGAGTTGGAAACCTCCACACACCGGAAGAGCTCATAGAGGAAGCTTACATTAACTCACCAAGTACACCAAACCCCGAAGGCGTAATACCACATGAACAGATACCACACCTAGAAAGCAGGGTAAGACCATTAGCAGAAGCTATAGATGTGGATCTCTCCATACCAGGATGTCCATGTAAATCTGATGTAGTTGCAGAAGCAATTGTAAACTTGCTAACAGGTAAAGAGATAACTTTACCAAAAACTAATTTATGTGAAGTATGTCCACGAGAAAAACCTCCAGAAGGAATGGCTATGGATAAAATCATAAGACAATTCGAATTAGGAGTACCAGAACCAGAAATGTGCCTGGTACCGCAAGGATTGATCTGTATGGGACCATCCACTACTTCCATTTGCGGAGCAGAATGTCCCACTATAGCAGTTCAATGTAGAGGATGCTACGGACCAACTCCAAATGTCATGGATCAAGGTGCTAAAATGATTTCTGCTATTGGATCTGACTTCGGAGTGGAAAGGGATAAAACCGTAGATCCAGAAGAAGTAGCAAATGAAGTAGATGATATGGTGGGTACATTCTACCAATTCACATTCGCATCTGCATTAGTACCTATGAAAGTGAAAAAGGAGGGAAAATAGATGGTTAGATTAACAATGGAACCAGTAACTAGAATTGAAGGTCACGCAAAAATCACAGTAGAACTAGATGATGCAGGTAATGTACAGGACACTAAACTTCATGTTATGGAGTTCCGAGGATTTGAAAAATTCCTACAAAGAAGAAACATTGAAGAAGTACCAAGAATTGTTCCTAGAATTTGTGGTATATGCGATGTGCAACATCACTTTGCCGCTGCTAAGGCCGTTGATTCTATTTTTGGATTTGAATCAACAGATATTCTCCCCACTGCTTACCGTATGAGGGAGATTATGAATTGGGGATCTTACACCCACTCTCACGCACTACACTTTTACTTCTTAGCAGCACCTGACTTCATAGCAGGAAAAGACAGAAAAACTAGAAACGTATTCCAGATCATAAAAGACGCACCAGAATTAGCTTTACAAGCTATAGAACTCAGAAAAAACGGTTTAGATATAGTTAAAGCCATTGGTGGAAGATCCATACACCCCACATCATCGACTCCTGGTGGAATAACTACAGAACTAGATGATGAAACCCAAAAAGACCTCCTTAAAAAAGCTCAAAGGAATGTTGAACTAGCAGTAGCAACTTTAGAGACAGCTAAACCAATATTCGAGGAAAATATTGACTTAGTAAACTCATTAGGTAACATTGTAACCAAACACACTGCTCTTACAAAGGATGGTGTATGGGATGTCTACGATGGTGATGTGAGAATAAAAGATGAGGAAGGTAACTTTTTCCGAGATTTCAAATCAGCAAACTATTTAGATACTATAGCAGAGCATGTTAAACCATATTCATGGCTAAAATTCCCATACATTAAAGATTTAGGTTACCCTGAAGGTATCTATAGAGTAGCACCATTATCTAGGATTAATGTGGCTGATAAAATGCCAGATGCTGCGCCACAGGCCCAGGATTACTTCAAAGAGTTCAAAGACACTTTCGGATACGCTCAACAAACCCTATTATTCCACTGGGCTAGACTAATAGAACTGATAGCAGCCACAGAATTAGCTGCTGATGCTTTAGAAGATGACTTATCAGGTCCTAAATTCCCAGAACCATTAGAAAGACAGGCCGGTGAAGGTGTAGGAATAGTAGAAGCGCCACGAGGAACTTTAGTTCACCATTACGCCTGTGATGATAATGGACAAATCACTAAAGCTAACATTGTAGTTGCAACCATCCAAAACAACCCAGCTATGGAGATGGGTATCCAGAAAGTTGCAAAAGACTACATAAAACCAGGTGTAGAAGTGGATGACAGCATTTTCAACCTAATGGAAATGGTAATCAGATCATATGATCCATGTCTATCCTGCGCAACTCACACTATAGACAGCCAGATGAGATTAGCTACCCTAGAAGTATTCGATAGTGAAGGAAATTTAATCAATAAATTCTAAACCGTAAAAGGTGATAAAAAAATGATAGTAGTCAACAAAGAAGACTGCATCAGATGTGGCGCATGCCAGGGAATCTGTCCTACCGCAGCCATAGCTGTATCACCAGAAGATGTAATCTACTGTGATATGTGTGCAGGCGAGCCTAAATGTGTGCAAGTCTGTCCTAAAGGCGCTCTCAAAACCGGTGAAATAGTTATTGGTGAGGATGGTAAGACTGAGACCCGTATTGTATTTAACCCTTCATTATGTGATGAATGCGGAGAATGTGTAGAAATTTGCCCACCCCAGATCATGAAGCTGGATAAAGGCGAAATGAAAAAAATTCCGCTAGAGGGTTACTGTGTAATGTGCCAACGATGCGTAGATATCTGTCCAGTGGACGTCATAGGAATCGAGGGTGTTAAAGAACCCGCGAAAATAGAAGAAGAAATAACAGGACCTATATATATTTCAGACTGTGTTGGATGTGGATTGTGTGTAGAAGAATGTCCTGTAGAAGCCATTACACTTTCAGAACCTGGTGGAACCATTGAAATAGATGAAGAAAAATGCATCTACTGTGGAATTTGCTCACAAACCTGCCCATGGAATGCAGTCTATATATCAGGTAAAAAACCAGTAAAACGCTCCAGAGAAGTGACTAAATTCGAAGTAGATGAAGATACATGTATAGGATGTAATATATGTGTAGAAGCATGTCCTGGAGATTTTATTGAGGAGAAAACATCTAAACTTACAGTGGAACTTCCAGAAGTCTGCACTTATTGTGGATTATGCGCAAAAATGTGTCCTGTAGATGCAATCGAATGGGATGTGGAGTTAGGACTTGCTAAACCCGCATCTGATGTTGGATTAGTCTTCGATGAAGGAAAATGTGAAAACATTGGAGCATGCGCTAGGATTTGTCCAACCGAAGCTATAAGAGTAGTAACCAAAACCGGAATGGAGGTACCTGGTGACAAAGAAACCACTGAAGAACCTTACTTAGCCATGTGCACCAGATGCGGTGCTTGCACAACCGTCTGCCCCGAAGGAGCATTAAGCCTAGTGGATGTTAACAAAGTAATAAATGGTGAAGTGGTAACAAGAAAAAGGGTACAGTTCAATCCTTCACTCTGTAATGAGTGTGGAGACTGTATAGAAGTATGTCCATATGAAATGCTGAAACTCGAACCTGGCGAAAAAGTACCTCTTAAAGGTTTCTGCATACTCTGCGATCAGTGTATAACAGCTTGCCCTGAAGAAGCATTTTCACTAAAATAAAAATTTCCAATTTTTTTTGAGGTGGATTATTTTTTTCCCCACCAAAATCTATTTTTTTTATTAAATACTAATTTTAAATTTGATATTAATTTTTGAGATCTACATAAATACTGTGTTTATCCAGATCAATTTCAACTATATTACCATTTAACTGTTTTTTCTGATTTAAAATATCCGCTAAATCAATTATGTCATCATTAATCTTTATAGAGATAACATCTTCCATTATTTTAACCCCATCCATACTGTAAACGGTTGATTCACACATCTATTATCACCTATTTCAAAAATTTTTTATCGGATTTAAATATCAATACATGTATTCAGTAATTTTATCTGAATATTTCAATTCATATTTTTATATAGTATTAGTTATGAATAAACAAACTTTCCTTTATTCTTAAAAACATCTCCTTCTTCCATAACCACCTCTCCCCGCACCATAGTCATAATTGGCATCCCTCTAACTTTAAATCCTTTAAAAGGTGAAAATTTTGCCTTTGATTTGAAATCATCAGGGTTTATAATCCCTTCTTTTTTCATATCCACCATTACAATGTCCGCATCCATACCCTCTTTTATAAAACCTTTATTCTCAAGATGGAAAATTTTAGATGGATTTTCGCATATTAACCTCTTTAAATCTGCAAAATTGATATTATGTCTGTTTATCTCAGTTAAAAGGAGTGGTAATGTAGTTTCTAAATTTGGAATCCCTGGAGGGGCATCCCACATGTTTTTTTCCTTTTCAGTTATGGTATGAGGTGCATGGTCAGTTCCTATAATATCTATATTTGATAAATAACTTAATTCTATTTTATTTTCATTATCCCGCAGTGGTGGATTGGTTTTTGCGAAATTACCACATTTTTTTAGATAATTTAGGTTTAAAAGAAGGTGATGGGGAGTTATTTCCGATGTTACTTTAATATTCGATTTTTTAGCGTTGTTTATAAGTTCAACAGATTCTTTGACACTAACATGACAAATATGAATAGTTAAACCATATTTTTGAGCCAATGAAAGAGCATTTGATACTGCAGTAGTTTCTGCCAGCGGTGGTCTGGCATTTGCATAAAATTCAGGTTTAATCTTCTTTTTTTCCCGCTCTTTATTAGTATTATTAGTTACAATATCTTTATCTTCACAATGTAATGATATAAGAGGTTTAATATCACTCATTTTTGATAATACACTGAAAATTTCGTCTAAAAAGTTTGTATCAATGAGGTCCATATAAATTTTAAAAGAAGCAGGTTTGAACTTATTAATTTTATTTATGTCTGCTAATTTGCCCAAACCCGCATGAAAACCAAAATCAATTAAACTTTTTTTACCGGCTATTTTAAGCTTTTCTAAGAAAGCATGAGGAGTGTTAGTGGGGGGTATTGTGTTAGGCATGTCAATTATGGTGGTGAATCCTCCAATTGCCGCTGCACGGGTCCCACTCCGGAAATCCTCTTTATAAGTCAATCCTGGATCTCTGAGATGAACATGAGAATCGATTAAACCAGGTAAAATTACTGAACCCTTCATATTGATAATCTCCGCTCTACGAGGGGCTATTTTTTTAAGGGAAATGATTTTACCATTTTCAATCTTTATAGAAACTTCTATATTTTCCGGTACGATTTTACAATCTTTAAGCCAGAAATCCATTTTTATAACCTTCAGTTTTAAATAATTATCCAAAATCATTTTTCATATTATTATTTTAGTGTTAATTTTTGAGTGTTAAAAAATCTACTAAAATAAATGAAATGGATTTATAAATTTCAATAACTTTTTTTTAGTTTAAGAATGAAAAACTAATTATAAAAAGTTCTATTTAATTCTTAAATTTTCATCTAAAACAGACTCAAAAAAATAAAAAATTAAAAAAGATAATGATATTATACTTGATTTATTTAACTATCATCTTAAAAATAGATGAATCCTATTTTAAACAATTATATTGAGATATGCATCATGATCTATAGAGAAGAATTTATTGGGAGTATCCTTAAAAGAGATAAAGAACTTATACTGGGAGATGTGGAGAAGAAACCTCTATTTGGAGAGGTGAGAAATGATGTAAAGATAATAGCAGACTTCACAGAGTATTCACCCCTCCATAATGGTCATCTCCATTGTATGATGGAAGCTAAAAAGCAAATTTCTGATGGAATTTTCACCGCAATTGTTCCGGGGCCTTTTGAGCGTAGCGGAAGAGGTTTACCTTACGTAATGACTAGAAAAGCCCGCGCCGATGCAGCAATCCTTGTTGGAGCGGATATTGTGGTTGAAGGACCTCCCATGGGTATAATGGGATCTGGCCAGTACTCCTTATGTCTCGCGAAAATGTTCAAATCAATAGATGCTGATTACATTCCCCGAGGATATAAACCATTTAAAGAATTTGATAAGATACTAAAACGGATAAACCAGGGATTTGCAGTGGTTCCAAAACCTTATAAAATTGTTGATTTAGAAAGTAAAGAAATTCTATTCGATGGGAAACTTGATGAAGATAATTATGTAATAGTCTCTCTTTCAAAATCTCTTAAAAAGATTAAATTTGACTTTAAAAATAAATTTCTTTTTATAAAAAGAGTTGAAGGCGTAAGTGGTACGAAGATACGGGAGGCAATACTTAACTCTAATTTAAAAATGGTAGAGGATATGCTACCACTGGAATCGATAAAAATATTAAACAGAGAAATAAATCATTTAAGGGCACCATTAAATAATATAAGAGATTCAAAGACTATATTAAGTAGAGTGAATGAAGATTCTATGGAAGATATTGAAAGGTTAGCTTTGATTGATAATAAGACTGTGAATGCATTACTATTGAATAGACCCTTTAAAAATTTGGATGAAATCCAAAATTTGATTACTCAGGGATTTAGTCGTCATTACAAGCAGAGAATTCTATCTTCTATGGAGGCAGGGATTTTTAAGGATACTATACATAAATATATTGAAAATTATCCATCAGTAATACGTATCTTAAACTATAAGAATAATGAAGTTCTAAAAGAATTTAAAAAGAGAATACCACACAGGAGGCTAGAGATTTGTCAGTGAAAAAAGGAGATTTTTTAAGATTAGAATATACTGGAAGGGTTCAGGAAACCGACGAAGTTTTTGATACAACTATTGAAAAGGTGGCGGAAGAAGAAGGTATACAACTAGAAAATAAGATTTACGGACCAATTCCCATAATAGTCGGCGCGGGGCATGTACTTAAAGGTATTGAAGACTCTCTCATTGATATGGATGAAGGGGATAAGAAAGAAATCGAAATTCCGCCATCGGAAGGATTCGGTGAACGAGACCCTAAATTAATACAACTCATACCCATGTCAGAATTCCGTAAACAAAGCATAAAACCACAAGTAGGGATGAGTATCACCTCTGAAGGTTCAACTGGTAAAATAAGGAGTATTAGTGGGGGTAGAGTTAGAGTAGATTTTAACCATGAACTTGCGGGTAAAACTCTACAGTATCAGATTAAAGTCCAGAAAATAATAGAGGATGATGTAGAGAAGATTAGAAGCATGATTGATTTACACTATCCTAACCCCAACATTGACTCCACCAAACATATAGTCCAAATTGAAGATGAAAAAGTTGTTATATACATGGATGAAATGACTAAATTCGATAAAAAACCTTACATGGATATCACATTCGCTCGTTTCCGTATAGCACGGGATATTTGGGAGAACATGGATAACGTAGATAAAGTGGAATTTGTAGATGTCTTTGAGAAAAAAGTGAATGAGGAGGCAGAAAAAGTAGTTAAACCTGCATCTGAGGAAGTAACTGAAGAATTGATAAAAGAATCACCGGAAGAAACCTCAGAAATAGCAGTTGAAGAAGTATTAGAGGAACGTATTGAAGATGAAGAGGAAGAATAAATAAAAAAGAATTTTATATTAATAAAAAATTAATTATACCTTTAAAACACTTTAAATGATGAAATAATTTATTTTCTTTTCTTCCTTTGTTTTTTCCTTTTATTTTTTCTCTCAGTAATTTCTTTTTTTCGCTTAGAGCGAATTCGTATTCTTTGCACTATATATAAAATAAGCAACAAGAGAAATCCGAAACCTACAAAATAATCTTTAAAATTAATCATTTTTTTACTCAAATTTAATTCTATACTTTATGTTTGCTTTACATCAAAATATTTAATCTAAAAAAAAAAAAAAAATTTTTTAATG
>Ga0224515_1000209_pt1 | contig 10956 bp, 10 predicted proteins | sample IRFST25metaG_FD_179880 | JGI IMG/M metagenome (GOLD analysis project Ga0224515, IMG submission 179880) | Peat soil microbial communities from Stordalen Mire, Sweden - IR.F.S.T-25 | ecosystem: Environmental > Terrestrial > Soil > Wetlands > Peat | place: Sweden: Norrbotten County, Stordalen Mire...
ACGTACGACTGCACGGCAGGGTTGGCTTCCCCCGCTGGCGAAGCAGGTCGAGACCTGCTCTGCGCTGAGATCGGACTTGAATGTCATGCGGTTGATGTGAAAGATCATTCTCTTCTCCTCTTGCGGGTTGTGCTGGTTAGTTGTTGTTCTTTATCACTAAGTTAATTAAGTGTTATTTTTGTTTTATTTTCGTCTATTTATTTTCAAGTTTATTTACTTCGACTATAAGTTCATCTATTCTGTCTTCGTTGTTTCAGACTCTATTCTTCAACTTTTTTACATCCTTTCGGCTGTCTTTTCTAAAAGAAATCTAAGATATCACATTAACCGGAACCTTTGCTTCCCTTACTACTTTATCTGTAGTGTTTCCTTCTACAAATTTTTCCAATCTATTTTTATCGGATTTTCCCATTACCACTTGGTCTATACCTTCTTCTTCTATGGTTTTAAGTATTACATCAGAGGGTTTACCTTCTTTCATCATGGTAATTAGATTAATAGTAGTACATTTGTCTCCGCATTGAGCATCCTCTATTTTTTTCCTGAAACCTTCAACAGCTTTCGTACCTTCTTCTTTTAATTGATTATCCAATTGCTCCCTTAAATCAGATTGTGGTACTGCTGCCAAATAACCCTCACCCCTTTTCTTCTGATCGCCCTGGCTGGTGTCAATTACATATAAGACAATTATATCCACATTTTCTTCTTTAGCAAGTGATATTGCATATTCTCCTGCTTTTTCTGAATTTTCTGATCCATCCATAGGTACTAATATTTTTTTATTCATCTGTATTCTCCTCCTATAATAATAATTTTTTTTACAGTTTTGAACACTTCCCCAAAAAAAATAATTAATGGATTAATATGTTAACTAAATTTATTAAGCTTAATGTTGAGAACTTTTTTATAGTTAGAATAACAGTATTTTATAATAATAACACCTTGTTATAAAAAAATCTATCAGTTATTAGAGAGCCATAAAGGAGGAAGATTCAAGATGAGTAAAGTAAAACCTGAAATGAAAAGAATATATGCCACTATTGCCTTAGGATTGGGATGGCTTCTATTTATAGCCTTATGGTTATTTTATTTAGTTGCACAATATAGTATTCTCCAAAATATTGCCATTTTTATCATATCTATTGTTATTGTAGCGGCGATAGCGGTGGCATTATGGGTGCCATGGGCTATGAAACAAGCTGTCTAAAAATATTCAAATTTCTTAAATTAATTTGAGAGGAGTTTAGAATATGTCTTTCAAAAACTTAAAGAAACAGGAAAAAGAGCAGAGGCGTGAATACATCATTGACGCTGCAGAGCAGATATTCATAGAAAAAGGTTACGACGAAGTTCCTATGAAAGATGTAGCCAAAAAGGTTGGGATTAACAGAGCAACTCTATACCTCTACTTTAAAAACAAGGATTCACTTTATTTTGCAGTTCTATTGCGTGGGCTTTATCTTATGAGGGATGCTTTTCAGAAATCTGTTAAGGAAGCTCAAACTGGATTGGAAAGGCTTATTGCATTATGTCAGGCGTTCTTTAGTTATTACCGAGAACATCCTGAATATTACTATGAGTTGCGCTATGTACGAAGCCGGAGTTTTGATATGGATCAAGTAGAAAGTGCAAACGAGCAGATGATTGTAGCACAGGAACTTATGGATATTATATATGATTCCATAGAAAAGGGAATAGAGGATGGTACCATGAAAAAAGACCTTAAACCAATGGAAACTGCTGTTTTTGTGGTGAATAACTGTGAAAATTTTGTCAATCCGGGACAGGATATGTTAGGGCTTTTGGAGATCCATAACATAACTCCAAATCAATATATGGAATATTCTTTTAACCTTTTAATATCAACCATATCAAACAAAAAAGATCCAGGAGTATGAATGGGAAATTTAGTGGATTGCTTTAATTTTATTCCTTAAAATAAAGGTGTTATGATGAACAAGACAGAAATTTATTATTTTTCAGGTACAGGGAATTCTTTTGTTGTAGCAAAGGATATTGCAGAAAAAATAAAAGGAAATTTGATATCAATATCATCTGTAATGGATAATGAAAGGATAACAATCAATGCGGATGTGATTGGGATTGTATTCCCTGTTTACTATGTCGGACTAACCAATATTCCGCTTATTGTCAAGCAATTTGTCATGAAATTGGATAAGATAAGTACAAAATACATCTTCGCAGTCTGTACATATGGTGGAGGTTTTGGTTCGACATTAAAAATACTGGATGAAGTAATCAGGTCGCAGAATGGCCGGCTTGCAGCGGGCTTCGGTATTCAAATGCCCCAAAATGCTTTCAAAAAGCCGTTTGAAAATAAAACGAAGCTTTACAATAATTGGAAGGAAAAGAAGCTTATATCTATTTATGAATACGTCAACGCGAAAAATGAAGGCAATTTTGATTCAGATGGCTTCTTTACCCGGCCGATTGTGACTATTTTGGAGCTGATGATGAAATCACATTTTTTAAAACCATTTTTTTTAAAATCAATGAATAGAACGGCAGGGTTTCCAAAGGGTTCAGATCTTACAATTGAAGAAATCATATCCTTAATGGATAGAAGTTACCATACTGACGAGAAATGCATAGGCTGCAGTACATGTTCAAATGTCTGTCCTGTACATAATATCAAAATAGTTGATAATAAACCAGTATGGCTGCACCACTGTGAGAATTGTCTGGCATGCATCAAATGGTGTTCACAAAAGGCTATCCATGGATATGGCGAATTACCAAGAGGTTATCATCATCCTGATGTGAAAATTTCAGATATGTGTAGGAATGATTAAAATGAAAGTATTAATCGTTTATGGGACAAGATACGGCACAGCCGCTGAAATTGCAGAGGAGATAGGGAAAGTTATTGAAAAAGAAGGTGTTGAAATAGATTTAGTGGATTCTAAAAGACATAAAAATTACGATATTTCCTCTTACGATCTTGTAGTAGTGGGAAGTGGAATTAAAATGGGTAAATGGACTAAAGAATCCCTTAAATTTCTAAAAGACAATAAAGAAAACCTTGAAGATAAAAAGATGGCTTTATTTGTCAGCTGTGGTGCTGCCAATAATGAAAAAAACAGGGCTGAAGGACAGGAAAAATATCTGTATGATGTGGCTGAAAAATATTTATCTACTAAATCCATAGCCATGGGGCTTTTTGGAAGTGTATATGACCCCAATGTCAACAATGGTTTACTTTACAAATTCACCTGGACAAGATTTATTAAAAAAGAATTGGAAAAACAGGGGATAGACACCGCAAAACGTTATGATTACAGGAATTGGGATGAAATACGAGCATGGGCTCGTGATTTAGTAGTAACGTTGAATCAGTAATTCAAAGATAAAAAATAAATAATACGGAGAAAAATTAAGTTGGGAAACAGAAAATGAAGTGAATTCAAAATAAGGAAAAGAATTAAATGTTCACTTTAAAAAAAAATCAAATTAATGATACTTAAATGCAGATTCCCGTTGGAAGATCTCTACAGAGTTGGGGGAGCAGCAACACTCATTACGGCTGCTTTACTTTTAATTGAGATTGTTGTTTTCACTATTGGCCCCAACCTACCACTGTAGCTGGATACTTTGCTCTGCTGGAATTATATTCAATCCTTTGGTCGTTTATTTATTGTTATTAAGTCATTGTATGATCATAGGACTATTTAAGTATTCATTAAGGTAAAGATTAACATATTCTTTTTATTACTATCTAATTAATTGAAATTATATGATTGGAAGAAAAGATATGGTAATGAAATCTCTCTTGGTTGTGTTTTCTTATCATCATCAAAATACGGATCAAATCGCTAAAGTGTTTGCCAAAGTTCTTAATGCGCAAATAAAAACGCCAAAGCAAATACGGTCTAAAGAGCTTCAAGAATATGATCTAATAGGCTTTGGTTCAGGGATATATGGGGGAAAGCACCATAAAACTCTGCTTAACCTTGCCGATAAACTATTACCAGATACCAACAATAAAGCATTCATTTTCTCAACTTGCGGAATACCTGTCTTTCTAGTTAATGGAGAACTATTCGATGAATATGTTATAAAAAATCACTCGCTGCTTAGGGAAAAATTACAATCTAAAGGTTACCAGATTATTAATGAATTTAGTTGTGCAGGTTTTAACACTAATAGCTTCCTTAAACTATTTGGAGGACTAAATAAAGGTAGACCTAACGTTGAAGACCTCAAACATGCAGAAGAGTTTGCTCAGAACCTGAAGCAACAAATAAAGAAGAAAGAAAAAATGCAAAGTATTATAACTGTAGATCATGACGAATATAACAATTAGTAATTGGGGGGAATAAAATTGAATTCATATAGGAACACCGCAATAATTGTTGGAGTATTATTCATAACTGCGACTGTTGCATCTTTAATAAGTACTATTTTCTTAGGCTCTACTTTAGCTGCTGCTAATTATCTTTCTACTGTTAATGCAAATCAAAATCGAGTAATAATTGCAGTGATATTTGAGTTAATTGCCGCCCTTTCAGCTTTCGGCACTGCAGTTATGCTGTTTCCAATCCTTAAAAAGAATTTTGAAAGTTTAGCACTGGGATATGTTGGACTCCGGCTTATTGAAAACATTCTATATATTGTCGGTGCTATCATTCTATTAATAATTCTAACATTAGGTCAGGAATATGTAACAGGAACTTTTAATGCTTCATATCAACCTTTAGGCACTTTATTGCTGGCATTACATGATTGGTCCATTTGGATTGGCACTGTGATTATTTTTAGTTTAGGTAGTCTAACTCTTAATTATGTATTGTATCAAACAAAACTCGTTCCTAGATTCATATCAGTCTGGGGTCTCATTGGAGCTGCATTAGTATTAATATATGGCCTAATAGGTTTGTTAATTATTAACCCTAACCTGATTTCATCAATCTTGACCATATTAGCTCTTCCCATAGCCGTGCAAGAAATGGTATTTGCAGTATGGCTCATAATAAAAGGATTCAATCCATCAGCAATCGCTTCCAAGTCTGCCAAAGCAGATAAATGACCTCTAAACAGAATTATTTATAAAAAATTTTTTTGGAAGTGCAGTTCTTTGGAAAGAAATAGAAGAAAGTAAGGAACCGAAGATGTAGTTGGGGTTAAAGAATTAGATCATTTGTTGGAAATCTTCAATCTCTCAATGTTAAAGGAGGTATTCTAATTGCTAAAAAGGGGATATCTGGACAATATTATAGAACAAAAGTATTGAATTAGAGATAACTAAAGCATATCATCTTCATGGAATTACAATATCAGTGCTTAAAGAAGATGAATTAAAACAAATTGAGAAAGGAGAGAATCTAATCGCGTTACTTTTAAAAAGTTATGAAAAAACTAGATTGATTTTAAAATTTAGGTTTTAATCATAAAATTGTAATATTATCCAATGAGATGTTATGAGAATGATGGTTTAACATTTCCAAACTATCAAACGTGTTAGTATATAACATTTTAAATATTATTTCATTGTTTTTCTTGATAACAGATACTGCATAATCAGATATTGATCGGTATCAGCGATTATATCAAAAACTAACGAAACAATGTCAAGATTTAACATCTTGTTTTAAGAATTGACCTCAGAAAAATGCTGATTTATCCTCTAAATCTTCTTTTTTTGTCGTTTTCATTGTAAAAACAATTTTAAAAAAAATAGAAATAAAAATAAAAAAATATTATAGAGTTATTTACAGCTCATTTCAATGTCAATGTTTGTTTTCTAAATAGTCCAACATAAATCTTCCGCCCTACATCACGTTAGCGATTTATAACCGTTTTATATTACTTGTCCCGCTATCTCGCTTCCATGGTCGCTCGCTTGTCTGATCTAAATACTTGATAACCTGAACTAATTTTTTAGATAGATTTATTCTGATTTTTTTAATAAAAAATAATTAAATAAGATATTTTACATAACAGATATATTTACAAATAATCTCTAATTTGAATTCTTCAGTGGAGTTTAAAATTATGGTTAATAAAGTTGAGAAAGAACTTAGGAAATTGGAAGATGAATTGCACAATAGTAGAAAAAATGAAATTCTTCTCGGAGATTTACTGAAGTATTCTTCTCAGCCATTTGGTGTTGGGTATCCAGATGGAAGTTTAGGAATAGTTAACAAAGCATTCGAAGAGCTCACGGGTTACACTCAAGAAGAGCTTAAAAGCAGTGATTGGTCAGATACTCTCACTCCACCTGAATTTCATGATATGGAACATGAAAAGCTGGAAAAACTTCAGCGCATCGGCCAACCAGTAAAATACGAAAAAGAATATATCCGTAAAGATGGAATCCGAGTACCCATCGAATTATTAGTACATTTAGTGAGAAATGAGGATGGATCGCCGAAATTCTATTACTCTTTTATCACTGATATCACTGAACGCAAAGAAAGGGAGATGCTTAGTGACGCTCTGAATAAATTGAATTCTTATATAAATTCTATACTGGATTATGATGAGATTATGCAGTTGATAGTGGAGGAAGGAGCTAAAGCTGTAGGTGCTGAGTCCTCGGTTATCAACTTAATTGAAGGGGATAATTGGGTTGTCAAATTTGCATATAACTTTCCGGACAATATTATCGGCCAAATAAAGTCCGATCTTGAATCTCCAACCTCTGTTTATGTGGCGAATGAGAAGAAAGCAGTGGCTTTCAATGATGCTCCTAACGATTCTCGTGTGAATAAGAATGGGATGAGATTACATGGAGTCTCTTCGGTTCTGGTTGCTCCAATTATATTGAAAGATGAAGTTAAGGGAATCATTGCTTTCTATCATCACCAAAATACAGTTGTATTCAGTGAAGCGCAGATTGACTTCGCCAATAAACTAGCTTCATCTTTATCTCAAGCAGTAGAAAATGCACAATTATTTGATGAAATAAAAAAAAGTGAAAAACATTATCAACAATTTTTTGACAATCCACTTAATGGTTTTGCTTTCTGTGAAATTATCACTGATGAGATAGGAAAACCTGTAGATTTTATTTATTTGGATGTAAATAACGCATTTGAAAATTTTACCGGACTTAAAAGAGAAGATGTATTAAATAAAAAGGTTACAGAAATTCTTCCATCAGAAGATGTTGCTGAAATTATTAAAATATATGGTAAAGTTGCTTTAACCGGTGAATCAGCCAATTTTGAATACTCCATACCTTCATTAAATAAATATTATGAAATAGTTGCTTTTTCACCAGAAAGAACGCAATTTATAGCATTTTTCACTGACATTAGCGAACGTAAGAAAACAGAAGAGGATTTAAAGAAGAGTGAAAAGAGTCTGGCCGATGCGCAAAGAATTGCTCATATTGGAAACTGGGAATGGAACATCCAAACAGGTGAAATAGAATGGTCTGATGAAATATATTCCATTTATAAGTTAGATATTAGATTCATTTGCAAATTATGTTCATCCTGATGATAGGGAATTGATGAATAATGTTATGGATCAAATAATATCTGAACGTAAATCGCTCAACTTTAGCTTTCGAATAATCTTAGATGACGGTTCAGAACTTACATTAGATACTATCGCTGAAATAACTCATTATGATGAAAATGGAAACCCCTTGATTGTTACGGGTGTAAATTATGATATCACCGAGCGTAAAAAAGCAGAAGAAATAAAACAAGCACTTTGGAGAAAGAAGAAAAACTTACAACGGAATTATCAACTTTAATTGAAAATATTGTGGATGAAGTTTGGTTCTTCGACTCACAAGGTAATATTAAACTTGCTAACGCAGCAGCAAGGAAATTCGAGCAAAAAGTCGAACTTGAATCTGCTAATTTATTAGATGATTTAATCACAGGAGTGGAAGTTTATGATGGAGAAGGAAACCCAAGACCTAATGAAGGTGCTCCCCCAATACGTGCATTGAAAGGTGAAATTCTCACTAACTTGGAAGAAATTGTTGTTTTCCCTAGATTAGGCGAAACTCAATACCGTCAAGTAAGCTCTGCACCTATAAAAAATGATGCTAATGAAATTACTGGTGCAGTATCTGTAGTCCGTGATATTACAGAACAAAAAAAATCAGAGGAAAATATCAGGAAGTTGGCGGATGTTGTGGAATCTTCGAATGATGCTATTATAACTAAATCTCTTGAAGGGATTATTACTAGTTGGAATAAAGGGGCAGAAAAAATTTATGGTTATGAAGCTGAAGAAGTTCTAGGGCAGAATATTTCTATATTGGCTCCAAATTCCCTTAAAGACGAAATATTACAGTTGATTGAAAAAATTAAACAGGGAAAACGAATAGATCATTATGAGACTTTGAGGGTAAAAAAGGATGAATCGTTGATAAATGTTTCTATAACTCTTTCCCCTATTTTTGACGCTTCAGGTAAATTAATTGCCATCTCAACTATTGCCAGGGACATCACTGAGAGTAAAAAAGCGGAAGAAAAAATGCAGGAGTTGCTGGAGCATTTACAATCTTCTGAAGAAGATTTGACGGCTTCTAATGAGGAATTACGGGCCACTAGTGAAGAGCTTAAAACTACAAATGACGAGCTTCATTTACAAATGGATTATGAAGTGGCTGCTAAAAGTGAGTTGGAAGAGATTGCAATTAAATTAAAAATTTCAAATAAGGAATTGGAGCAGTTCGCTTATGTTGCTTCACATGATTTACAGGAGCCATTGAGGATGGTTACCAGTTTCACACAATTGTTAGAGCGTCGATATAAAAATAAATTGGATAGAGAAGCTGATGATTATATTGGGTTCATTGTTGAGGGTAGTAAGCGTATGAAGTATTTAATTGATGATTTATTGGAGTTTTCACGTCTTAACACCCAAGTTCGTGAATTTGAATCAGTTTTATTAGAAATCGCTTTAGAAGATGTCTTACGAAATTTAACAGCATCAATAGCTGAGAATAATGCTCAAATTACCCATGACCCGTTACCCGCTATAATGGGTGACCCGTCTCAAATTAATCAGTTATTGCAAAATTTAATAACAAATGCTATTAAATTCCATGGTGATGAATCGCCTAAAATTCATATTTCAGCTGTGGAATCGGGGGATGAATGGATAATTGGCGTAAGTGATGAAGGTATTGGGATTGACCCTGAACATCAGGAGCAGATTTTCAGAATTTTTAAAAGATTACACACGCGAGAAGAATATGAAGGAACCGGTATCGGTTTAGCTATCTGTAAAAGAATTGTAGATAGACACAATGGAAAAATTTGGGTCGAATCCGAACTCGGGAAAGGTTCAACTTTTTACTTCACTATTCCAAAAACATAAAAAACTTGCAAAATTTATTTTTAATTAGAGATTTATCCTTCTCCAAACTTTCAGTTGTATTTGTATATGTATGTTTCAAGATAGCATTGTAGGGCTTTTTGTATTGAAAATCAGATTCATATTAAGGATGGGTTGATAAACCAAGAGGTGCCGTCAGTTGCTGTGGTTGTAATAACGAAGATAAAGTAGAAGCAATGAAAGAGATAATTTATTTTTTAGAAACGCAGAATAAGTTGTGGAAGATTTAAACTTTTTTACTCTTTTTTTGGAGGAATTAATAAATATAGAATTTATTTTAAAATGATATTAGCTAACATATTCGAACTTTAATGAATAATAATATAATTACTAGAAGTATTATATTAACTTATCTTAATGCCAGCATATAACTTGGTGTAGAATAATTTGACAGAATTTTAGAACGCTCCAGCCGCGTTAGGCATATCTGGTAATACTTGTTGTGTAATATCCCAGTATTCGACGATTTTGTCACCCTCGAAGCGGAAAATGTGAACCTGTCTCAATCCCCTTGGCTAGGTTTATTTTTGGAGTTCAATAGTTCAGTGTGTGCAGCGACAAGGTCTGTGTCAGCGATTACATGTTTGACAGTAAATTCAGGTTCCTCATTCTGTGTATTTACGTCTTTAGAAGCGGCGATCATTGCATCGGTCAGGTTTTCTATGCTGCCAGAGAGGAATGGATTGTGGGTCTTGCAGTCGTCTCTAAAGAAATGCAATCCTTCCCTGAACTTTCCCGAACCGATTAATTTTAAATATTCCAAAACGATTCTCTTTTGATCCATCTCTTTCTGTCTAACTAAATCAGACTTAATTGTATCCATTAAGATCAACTCCTAAAAGTGTTATACTCAAACTATGATTATTATCTATGGTAAATACAACGCTAGTTAAGACCGCCAATTATCTCACTCCTGTTCAAATACGTTATTTGGATGATGTAGCAGAAAAGCATGGTTTAATCTCTCAAGGAAAAAAGAGGCAAGCGGTAGTAGGAGCGCGGCGTTAAGATTCATCTTAGATCAAGTTAGAAAAACATAATCCTTTTTCTAATTTACATCTGAAACTAATTTAGATTAAATTTTACAATTTAATTTTAGTTCTATTTAATATTTAGAGATTAATCATAATAAAATATTAATTCAATCCAATTTAATTGTGAATTTAATGTGCCTGGTATCGTTACTTTAACATCTTTCGGTAATTTTTTTAACATTTTTAGGGTAATAAAATAATATAATTTAAATAAAGATTTAATTTTAGAATTGTATATAATTTTATAAATGAAAAATTGTTTTAAAGAGGGTCATAATATGGAAATCGAGAAAAGGATAAAGAGCGAAAAAATTGTAGGAGAACAAGAAATAAAAAATAATAATAATTCTGAAAAAATTCAGATAAAACTACTTAGGGTGAAATCCGAAAAAGTAGCATATATACCTTACGTAGGGAGTTATGATAAGATTCCAGAACTTATGCAGGAAGTGGCACAGTGGTTAATGGATAAAAAATTGAAAATGACTGGTTTAGTCTATGGAACTTATTTGAACTCTCCAGAGGAAGTTAGTGAGGATAAACTGCAATACGAGATCGGTTTTGGATTTGAGGGTGACGTACAATCAGAGGGTAA
>Ga0224515_1000214_pt1 | contig 10811 bp, 8 predicted proteins | sample IRFST25metaG_FD_179880 | JGI IMG/M metagenome (GOLD analysis project Ga0224515, IMG submission 179880) | Peat soil microbial communities from Stordalen Mire, Sweden - IR.F.S.T-25 | ecosystem: Environmental > Terrestrial > Soil > Wetlands > Peat | place: Sweden: Norrbotten County, Stordalen Mire...
GAACAAGGGGTTTACTTAGCAGATTTCGAAATGCTTGAAGAAAAAGAAGTAGTCAATGAATATTTACAAGCAGTTAAAAAATCAGTTTCTAAAATAAAGAATTTTAATGTTTTAAATGAAACATATCTCTCATTTTTCAGTTTCACTAAATTTGTAATGTTTCAAGATTTAAACCCAAAAAGTTGGCCTGAAAGTTATACATTTAATAAAAATCCAATTATAAAAGATTTATTTGATAAAGGTGATGAATCATATGATAAGGGCTTCTCTGAAGAAGATGTAGATAGAAAACTAAAATCTAAGGATGTATATAATGTTTTAGACGCTGATTCAAGTCAAATCGCTGTTATAGAAGATGGTAAATCCGGTCGAAATTTGGTGGTAGAAGGTCCACCCGGAACCGGTAAGTCACAAACCATCGTTAATTTAATCGCGGAGATTATGGCATCAGGAAAAACGGTTTTATTTGTCAGTGAAAAAATGGCTGCACTGGAAGTAGTAAAAAATCGTTTAGATCATATTGGATTAGGAGAATTTTGCCTGGAATTACACAGTCATAAATCAAACAAACTCGAAGTACTAAATCAATTACAAAAAACATTATATGAACCAGTGAAACCTCCAGTATCACTGAAACATAAATTTGATAAACTTGACACTATTAAATCTGAACTTAATAAGTATGCTGAAATAATCCATGAAAATGTAGGAGAACTAGAGTTTTCACCATTCGAACTTTTCGGAATCAAAGAAGAAGCTTTAATACATTTCCAAAAAAAAGAAATGGAGATGCCTTACGTTGAAATGGGAGATCTACGATCCTACACTGATGAAGAATGGAGGGAATCAATCACTAAACTGAGTGACATTACTGAACTCTTAAAAACGCTAAAACCAATATCCCAACATCCCTGGAGATTATCAAGACCTGATATTATACTACCCGCTGACGAGAACAAAATAAACAACCTCCTATCTCAATCAATAAACATTTTAAACAACATTAGTAATGAAATAACAACATTAATCAATATTTCAGGTGTTAAAACTCCTAAGAATATGGGAGAATTAGATGAATCACTTGAAATCTCACAGATGATCGCGAATTCTGTTTTAATAGATGAAGAAATCATCAATAATCTTCAGTGGGATGACCCTAAATCCACTGCAAACCGGTTAATAAAAGAATTAAGAGAATTTCAATTAATAATAAAGGATTATAATCCATCCACGTTAGATAAAAACCTTAAATCTATTTCAATTAAATTTAAAAAACTCTCAAATAAAAGATTAAAATTTCTAAGTGGAGATTACAAGAAAACTAAATTAGAAATAGAATCATTTTATTTTAAAGAAACACCCCACAGCGATGAAGATATCCTTACAGACTTAAATCAATTAATTAAATGTAAAAAAATTAGAGATAACATAAGAGCATCAAAAAAAGAGGCTTTAAGTTGTTTTGGTTCACAATGGAAAGGAGAAGAATCAGATCCAGAAAATCTTCATGAATTCACAAGAAGAATCATAAAGTTTAGAAAATTATTATCCGAAGCTAAAATCACCCAAAAATCAATTGAAATTTTGAATTCAGGGCAGAATAAAGTTCAAATTCAACAAAACATAGACAATATTGATAAGTATTATCAAAATCTAATTAATAAGATTGACGGATTTATAAAATATTTGAAAATGGACTTTACTTCTATTTTTCATGTTAATTTTACATCCATACCTTTTGAAAACCTAAAATCTCAGATAGAATCACTACAAACAGAATTACCTAAATTATTAATATGGTCCCAATACTCCGCTCGAAAAAGGGAACTGCCTCAAATAACCAAACCCTTAATAAGATTATTTGAAAATGATAAAATAGATTCAGATGACATAATACCCTGCTTCAAAGGTAACTTCGCAGACAACCTGCTGAAATCAATTTTCATGGAAAACACTGTTCTATCAAGTTTCGTAGGAGATCTTCATGAGAATAAAATAGATAAATTCATTAAATTAGACCAAGAATTACTAATACTCAACCGAAAGAGAATTACACAAGAAATCTCACAAAAAAAACCTATAATCGGTGGAAACACCACTAAAAGATCAGAATTAGGAATACTTCTAAGCGAATTCAACCGTAAAAGAAGACATATGCCCATAAGAAAACTTTTATCCGCCGCAGGTGGGTTGATTCAACAAATCAAACCATGTTTCATGATGAGTCCCCTATCTGTCGCTCAATTCATAGAACCAGAAAATGTGGATAACCTACTATTTGATGTAATTATCTTCGATGAAGCCAGTCAAGTTAAACCAGAAGATGCCCTCGGAGCATTCCTAAGGGGAAAAAATTTAGTGGTAATGGGTGATACTAAACAATTACCCCCTACATCCTTCTTTGAAAACATGGTGGAAGCGGACGATAATGAAGATTACGAATTAAGTTCATTAAAAGACATGGAAAGCATTCTACACTTATGTAAAAAAAGCGGATTTCCCACTAAAATGTTAAGATGGCATTATAGAAGTCGTCACGAATCACTAATAGCAGTATCCAACCATCTATTCTACAGCAACCAACTCCTCATATACCCCTCACCAAGCAATGATTCAGAAAAACTTGGATTAAAATTTATACATCTACCAGAAGCTATCTACGATAGCGGCAGAAACTCGGGAAACATCGTAGAAGCAAAAGCAGTAGTACAAGCTATAATCGAGCATTATCAAACTTATGGAAACACTAAAAGTCTCGGTGTGGGAACCTTCAATCTAAATCAAAGACGCTTAATAGATGATTTCCTTGAAATCGAACGTAAAAAAAATCCTGAGATAGAAGAATACTTCACTGAAAATAAATTTGAAAAATTCTTCATAAAAAACTTGGAAACCATCCAAGGAGATGAAAGAGACGTTATATTCGTAAGTGTAGGTTTTGGATTTGATAAAAACCGTAAACTAAGTCATAACTTTGGACCAGTTAACCGTGAAGGCGGTGAAAGACGGTTAAATGTTCTCTTCACCCGAGCCAGAGAAAAATGTGTTATATTCTCCAACTTCAAACACTCCGATCTCAAACTCGCAGCTAACGCTCCATTTGGGCTAAGAGCATTGAAAACATTCTTAGAATACGCTGAACACCGTCAACTTATAGATTATGAATTACCACTTGAAAACATGGATTCACCCTTTGAAGAAACCGTCTTTGAATTCCTTAAGAATAGTAAATATGAAATCCATAAACAAGTTGGTTGCGCTGGTTTCAGAATAGATCTCGCTGTCGTAAACCCAAATTCACAAGGAGAATACTTATTAGGCATAGAATGTGACGGAGCTACCTATCACAGTTCACCCGTCGCCCGTGATAGAGATAGACTACGCCAACAAGTATTAGAAGGACTCGGCTGGAAAATCCATAGAATATGGTCAACAGATTGGTACAGAAACCGAGAAGAAACCACAAAACGGCTTCTAAAAGCTATAGTAGACGCTGAAAACAGCGAAAACATCACGGAAATCAACATCCAAAAAGAAGAACCATCACCAGAAGAAATAATTGAAGAGTCATTTGAACCTACAGTAGACGATGAAATCTATTCCCCTGAAGAAAGTTTAGATGATGGAATCTATACTCCTGAAGTAAATTTAGAAGATCCAGTATCTAACTATGAAATTTGTAATACTATTACAATCGATAAAACTTCCCCATTACATGAAAAATCATCACTTGAACTATCACGAGCAATAATTCAAATAGTAGATTTTGAAGGTCCCATTCACATTAATGAAGTTATAAAACGTGTACGATTATATTGGGGACTGAAAAAAGCAGGTAAAAGAATCAAAGATGCTATCACATCTGCAGTAGTGGTAGCTGAACAAAATGATGAAATTTTTATCAAAGATAATTTTCTTTATCCATTCAATGGTATAATAAAAGTACGTCGACGAACTGGAGATCCACCGGCAAATATTGATTTAATAAGTCCAGAAGAAATAGAAGAAGCAGTTAAAATAGTTTTAAAAACACAGCACGCTACACCGATGAAAGATTTATATACACAAGTAGCAAGATTATTTGGATTCAAATCCACTAGCAAAAAAACAGCTAATAAAATCAAAACATCGATAAAAAATCTCATAGATGAAAAAGAACTTGTAGAAACATCAAATGGAATGATAAACATACCATAAATAAATAAAATTCAAAATACTAATCATTCTATACCCCTGATGAAATGGGGGGAGGGTGAATATTTCCCTTCATTCATAATTCAATAGCATTTGGGAAAAACACTTGCCATATTTCTTTTACTTGCACCATCTTTACATAACCTCCTATATAATGATGGTTTTTTATATTTGGAGTATTCTCCTTAAATTAATTAAATTATCCTCGTTTTTAATTAATCTAGGCGGTATGCTTCTTTGGATTGAACCCGTAATACCCAATTGTTTTTCCATCTCTGGTGAAACTGCATGATAAGATCTACCTCTCTTATCTATTTTTCGACTGCTTATTAGCACCGCTTTATCTAATAAAAGGCTTTTAGTTTTATCTCCCACTACAATTACCAGATCATGATAATTATAACTTCTTTTTATATGAGCATTATTATTATAAAGAAAAGAAGTTACTTCTGTTTCACTTTTATTTAATCGGTTAAAGTCAATAATCCTATTTATTGTGAAATAACCTATGATATACAATGCTTCATCAAATATACTATTCTTAAACGGAGTTAAACCCGCATAAAAAACTAAAAGATCATCCTTATCCAACTTCAATAAATATTTTCTTTTACCTTTCAGATCTCCATAAGTAAAAGTTTCAAATTCAGGATCATAATGCAATGGAATATTACTAATTCGTTTAGGGAGATAATACGCAAACGGCCGTCCACTACGTCCTATCGTATTCTTATAAGTCCTTGATTCAGTGGAATCAGGATCATCTTCAGGTATAGGTATATATTCAAATGAACCATCCTCCAATATTGGAGCTAACGCTCCACCACAACCCTTATCAATACCAACCCTTAAAAACATAGCATTACTCATTTATAATCACTACAAAATACTTGTATATCCATTCCAAGATTCCTCGAATATAATTCTCATCCTCTAAAATAAAATAAAAATTTGAATTAAATAAGAATAAACAAATAAATTTTTTCATATCCCTCAAAATAAATATTCATGTCAGGAATCAACTATTAATTTCATTAAATAAAAATGTTCCAAAATAATATTTAAATATTTTTCAGTAGTTCTATAAAACATTTTTTATTTTTTTTGGAGCTAAAATACTTTTTATAAAAAAACCTAAAGAATAAATCTAAAAAAAATTTCCGTATAAATCGGAATATTATAATATCAAGGATTAAAAATTAATAAAATCATTTTATTGTTAAACTATTTTTAGAAACTTTGGAGAAATTCTAGTATATAACCAACTGCTATATCTTGTTGTTCTTCTCTACTAATGGTACTGTTATTATCTCCCGCTTGAACTCCATAATCACCAAAGTTGTAATGATTGCCACCAGGTATGGTTACAAAAGTTGTATTAGCTGGGAATTTATTAAGATTTTGATATATATCTTGACTGGTTGTGAGATTATCAAGTGAACCTCTAAGTGATAATGCTTTAAAAGTAGCATTGGAAGCATTTTCATCGGGATAAGCACCTAAATATATAACGCCTTTAATTTTATTTTGATGATTTAATGCATAGTCCGATGCAGAAACACCACCCAATGAATGGCCCGCAATTACCCAGGTACTTATTTCTTTATGTTGAGCTATGACTTGATCAGCTTTATTTACATCAAAAATTGCTAAGTTAAAAGGCATTTTCACGATTATAGTAGTATAACCATTAGTAGCAAGTTGAGAAGCGATAACAGAATAAGATTCAGCCTGAACTTTAGCACCCGGATAAAATATTACTCCAGTACTACTCTGATTATGAGTAGGAGTAAATGTAATAAAATTACTATTATCAACTACAGTATAATTATCATTTGAGCTAAGCGCTGCTAAAGCTATACTATCCGCATGATAATAATCAGAAACATAATAAGTAAAACCGGCTCCTGCTATTAGAACAACAGCTAAAACTATTATAAGAATTAACTTATTTTTAGATTTTAAAAATCTCATTTATTATCTACCTTTATATTGAAATCAATATTCTAATAAACATTAAATATTATTATAGGGTTGTTAAACAGTATATTTATAATCGAGATTAAACTTTTTGATTTAGATGAATCTGGAGTTGTATTACTTTTATTATTATATCGCATACTTTTCTAATAAATAAATATTTTAATTAATGCTGAACAGTTTTCCCGACATGCAACGGTTTATATTTGAACGATTATTTCATTTTTTCTTAGGAACCCCGGTACAAGTGGATTGTTATATTGTGCTACTATAAAATTAGATTTTGGTTTAATATTTTTTTTTATTAACCATATTTTCAGTTCTTGGATTTCTTTTTCGGCTAATTTCTCTTTCGCACGACCGGAAAATCGGATTACAGCTGTTCTATTATTCTTCACTTCTTTGAATTTAATTCTATCATCATCAGGCTCTGGAAGAGATTCCAAGGTATATTTAGAGGGCATTGTGAAGGATATACGATAAATATGACCTTTAATTTCTTCCGCAGAAACTGGAGCAGTCATGTCAATTTTTTCGGATTTTGAAAACTTTTTCCTCAGTAACAGGCGCGGTCATATCAATCTTTTCAGATTCCTCTTTGTTGATAGATTCTTCAGTAACAGGAACGGTCATGGGAATTTTCTCAGAGTCTGATAAATTTTCTCCAGTCACCGGTGCTGTCATAGAAATCTTAGATTTCTGATGATTGCTTCCGAAGATGTAATTAGCTAATATTCTAAATCCTTTATTCAAGGCAGAATTATAATCTGCTTCTAAATCAACTGAGCCACTATATAATCATCATATCTTCTAATCTCAATATTTCCATCCACACTCTCAACATTATAACTTGGACTTTCGATTGCCATTAAAAAACCCTCCATATTATTAATATGTATTTTTTCTGTAAAGAATTGTTTCAAAATAACTTTAAAATAGTTCAAAAAATATTTAAATAAAAAAAAATTTTAACATTTATTTTTAAAAATCGATAAAATTAAACATTGTGTAAAGACATACATTATATGTTAATATTATGGGGGGCTTAAATTTCATTAAGGTTGTTTTTTACATCCTTTATCAATAATAATTAATTTAGGTGGAGTGATATGGCGTATTTCAATAAGGAAATCGAGACTTTACGGAGGGATGATTTAGATGCCCTAGTGGATGAACGTATTCGTTATACAGTTAAGTATGCTCAGGATAACTCCCTATTTTATCGTAAATGGTTCGCAGATAACAATATAAATGCCTCTCAAATCCGTTCACATGAAGATTTGAGGGAACTGCCGATAATTTCTGGTAAGATCATGTGAAAGACAGCCTCCCGAGAGTGATGAATTTGAATTTAAATGCTCCCGATGGGATAAAATATTCACTATCCACGAGACCAGCGGAACCAGTGGAATACCTAAATCATTTTTTTTAACCTGGGACGATTGGAATCGCTACGCAGAGAAGTACGCCCGAACATTTGTATCTCAAAACTTTGGACCGGGAGATAGAGTGGTGGTCTGCGCTTCCTATGGTATGAATGTAGGAGTCAATACTATGACATTAGCTGCACAGAAAATAGGCATGGCAATAATACCTGAAGGGAAATGTACATTTCCAGTGCGTATAATAAGGAATTACCGACCAACAGGTATTGTGGGAAGCATATTCAAACTAATCCGACTAGCGCATAGAATGGAAGTTGAAGGCCTTAATCCTCAAGAATCCAGCATTCAGAAACTTGTAACAGGTGGTGAAAGTTTTGCTGAAGAATCCAGGGCTTATCTTGAAAAATTATGGGATGTGCCAGTTTATAATACTTATGGCAGTACTGAAGGGACTATGTGTGGTGAATGTCATGAAAAAACGGGTTTACATGTACCAGAAGATCTGGTGCATTTAGATCTCTACAATCCGCAGATGGAAAACTTCGTAGAAGATGGTGAGTGTGGGAGGATAGTATTAACCACTCTTTTACCTGAAAAAGCAAAACCGGGTACATTACTTTTAAACTATGATACAGAGGATACTTCAGTAATTTTGAGTCGTGAAAGATGTGTATGTGGAAGGAGTCATTTGAGAATCTTAAATCCCCAGCGCGAAGCAGAAACAGTTTGGGTTAAGGGATCACCTTTCAACCGGGTTGATGTTGAAAGAGGAGTGTTCCAAAAGGAAAATATGGAGTATTTAACGGGAGAATATGAAGCTTTCCTCTATGGTGATGAGGATGAAGTGATTCTACGGCTTAGTGTGGAATGCAAAGATGTTAAAAAATGTGAAAAAGAGATTATACAAGAAAACTTTTTGGAAAACTTCTTCTTAAGTAAGCCACAATTATATGAATCGTATCAAGATGGAGGATTTAATATTATATTCAATTTCACAGGACCAGAAGATCTTGAATTCTATAGAATAAAAGGACGAACTAAACGTTTAGTGGATCGGCGATAAAAATGTAAATGGAGCTTTTAAATGGTTTTCAATATTGGAATGGATGGTAAAGGGAATCGAATATTATTTGTGCTCTTTTTAGGAGTGCTCATGGGTGCATTGGATATATCTATTGTGAGTCCTGCTTTACCTGCTATTAAAAGTTTTTTCCAAGTAAATACTCGAATTTTGATATGGGTTTTTAATGTTTATCTTATTAGTTATCTGATCGGAGCGCCTTTTATGGCTAAACTTTCAGATCGTTCCGGTCGGAGGAAAATTTACATATTAAATATAATTTTATTTGGTTTAGGATCTTTAATTACAGCATCTTCCTTTAATTTTTATGTTTTACTTCTAGGGAGGGTTATACAGGGATTTGGGGCTGGAGGTATTTTCCCAGTTGCCAGTGCATTTATAGGAGATACTATTGCCCCTAAAAGGAGAGGAGCTGCTTTTGGAGCGATAGGATCAGTTTTTGGTTTGGCTTTCATAATTGGACCTATATTAGCTGGTATATTATTACTTTTCAGTTGGAGATGGCTATTTATAATAAACATACCTGTTGTATTAATTTTGATAGCACTCAGTTTACTAATATTACCTCAAACTAAATTAAAAAAACCCGCACCATTTGATTATGCTGGCATGGGCATCTTAGCAATAGCTCTAACCGCATTAGCCTACGGTTTTAATTCAATAAATATAAACAACCTTTTGGGAGGTTTAAGGGCACTGGAAGTTCCAATCATTATAGCATTCGGATTAATCTTACTAATAATTCTCTACTTCATTGAACAACGGGTCAAAGACCCTATAATTCATGTTAATCTTTTCCAAAGTCGACAATTCCTTTTATCAATGATCCTGGCATTGGGCATTGGATTAGCACAAGCCGGTATAATCTTCATTCCCACCCTCGCTATATTAGAATTTAATTTCGGAATTTCCATCGCCAGCTTCACTCTCTTACCATTAGTGGTAACCACCGTTATAGGTGCACCATTCTTTGGATTAATATTAGATAAGAGGGGTTCTCGATTCGTAGTAACTATTGCATCCATCTTTTTAACTATTGGATTGTTTTTATTATCTTTCTTCTCAGCCAACAACTTAATAATGTTCCTAATTAGCGGCGCACTAATTGGTTTCGGTTTATCAGGTATTCTAGGAGCGCCATTGCGATATATTGTTTTAAATGAAGCACCAATAAAGGATAGAGCAGCATCTCAAGGCTTATTATCAATTAACACTAGTTTCGGGCAAATTATGGGCGCAGCATTACTCGGTGCCATCATAACATCTCAAGGATCAAATATAAGTGGATATAACATATCTTATGCCTTTCTAGCCATTGTTGCATTTATAATGTTCATACTAGCATTACGACTAAAAAGCAGGGCAGAAGAATTTAAAAATAGATAAAAAATTAATTTTTAGGTGGATTTTCAAAATGCAAAAAACTCTAATAATTTATGAAAGTAGATATGGAACTACTGAAAAGATTGCCAAATATTTATCTCTAGTTTTAGGACCTGCAAAATATTGTAAAACAACCGAATTTAACGGGGAATATAAAGATTTTGATTTAATCATACTGGGATCTCCCATCTACACTGGAAAAATAGTGCCTAAAATATCTGATTTTATTGAAAAAAACATTGATTGGTTAAAAACGAAGAAAATTGCCCTATTCTGCACCTGTATAAGTAGCAAAGATGGTGATGAAAATTTAATTAAACTCGAGAAAACTTTAAGAAATGTTCTCATCAAAAAAGCTCTAGGGGGAATATTAGAACTTAATAAATTAAATGAGGTGGATTCACTAGCTTTAAAAGAATTCAGTAAGATAATAGGATTCAATTTTGATGATATAGATAATTTTAATTTAGAAGAAGTCATAAACTATGCCCTTGAAATTAAATCCTTAAAAGATGATTTAAACCCATTAATGCCATATTTACAACTCAAAAACGCCATAGAAGAATTTTTAAATAGTCACAATACATGCACACTTTCCACATCCTATAAAGAAAGAGTCAGATCAACACCAATAGAATACACTTATAATAACGGTTTTATTTACTTAATAAGTGAAGGTGGAGAAAAATTTGCTAATTTACTACTGAACAATAAAGTTTCTATGGCAGTTTATGAGGATTACAGTGGAATGAATAATCTAACGGGGATGCAAATAACTGGTATAGCAT
>Ga0224515_1000220_pt1 | contig 10770 bp, 8 predicted proteins | sample IRFST25metaG_FD_179880 | JGI IMG/M metagenome (GOLD analysis project Ga0224515, IMG submission 179880) | Peat soil microbial communities from Stordalen Mire, Sweden - IR.F.S.T-25 | ecosystem: Environmental > Terrestrial > Soil > Wetlands > Peat | place: Sweden: Norrbotten County, Stordalen Mire...
CCGTCCTCCCGCGTAACGCACACGAACTCGCTCTCGCCCACGCCCTCGCGACCCGCGAGCCGCGGGGCGGCCCGCAATTCCCCGACACGCTCCATCTAATTCTTCTTGCGGCGACCGAACAGGCCGCGCTTCTCCGACGGGGGTTCGACCTTCTCGCCGCCCGCGGCGGCAAAGGCGCGCAGGGCTTCCTCCTGCTCTCGTGAAAGTGACGCTGGCACCACCAACCTGAGATGCACGATCAGGTCGCCGCGTCCACGTTCCTGCAAACGGGGCAAGCCCTGGCCGCGCAGAACCACCGTCTCGCCCGATTGCGTCCCTGGCGCGAGCGCGACATCGACCTCGCCCTCCAGGGACTGCGATTTCACTGTCGCCCCCAGCGCTGCTTGAGGAAAAGAGACAGCGGCCTCCGTGTGCAAATCGGCGCCATCGCGCTCAAAGCGCGGATCGTCCGCAACGCGGAGGTGGACGTAGAGGTTTCCCGGATGGCCGCCCCCCGGCGCCCCTTCGCCTCGTCCTGCCAATCGCAGAGTGGAGCCATCCTCCACTCCCTGGGGCACGCTGATTTGCAGACTCTCTTCCGCGACCCGCAGGCCGCTTCCGCTGCATGAAGGGCAGGGCTTGCGCACGACCGAACCCTCGCCCCGACAGACGGGACAGGTGGTGGAGATCATGAGAAAGCCTTGCGTGTGCATGACTTGACCGCGACCCCGACACTGCGGACAGGCTTCCCGCGACGCCCCCTGCGCGGCGCCCGATCCGCCGCAATCCCGGCAGACAGCGCGCCGTTGCACCCTGACATCCTTGGTCACGCCGGTCGCCACCTCGGCCAGCGTCAACTGAACCTGCGTCTCGATGTCAGCTCCCCGCCCGGCGCCATGACCCGGACCACCGCCAAATCCGCCGCCAAAAAGATCGCCAAAGATGTCGGAGAAGGCCGAGAAGATGTCGTTCACGCTGCCAAAACCACCGCCGAAACCACCCCCACGTGGCCCCTCGTGACCGTAGCGATCGTAGAGCGCGCGCTTTTCGGGGTCGGAGAGGACCTGATAGGCCTCGGACGCCTCTTTGAAGCGCGCCTCGGACTCCTTGTCGCCGAGGTTCCGGTCTGGGTGGAGCTCGAGGGCGAGCTTGCGGTAGGCCCGCTTCAACTTGGACGCATCAGCTTGGCGGGATACGCCGAGCACCTGGTAGTAGTCTTGCTTTTCACTCACGGGGACGATGGGCTAGCGTACATGAAAACCGTCCCGCCGCCACACGCGGCCCTCGCGGCTGGCTGACCGGGCGTGGGGATGACCGCATCCGGCAGATTGATGGCTTTGCGGTCCTTCACGTCTTGTCGGCGGCCGCATGATACTGGATACTGGCCTTCGTGCCGCATCAGTCTGTCGCCGCCTCATCTGCCTCAGATCGCCCTCGCGCTCGGCGAGTGGGGCAGGAGTAGTCGCCTTTGCCCCGTCGGTTTCCAGACGACCCCGCGGCGTGGCAGGCGCTGAACACCCGGTATCTCTTCCGCCAGCCGCCCTGGCTGGTGCTCCGCCACCAGGGTTTTCGCCTGCCCGGTGGGCGCGAGATTGCCGACTACTGGATCTCCGAGTACCCGCCCTGGGTCAACGTCGTTGCGGTGACGGCGGCTGACGAGGTGGTCTTGATCCGACAGTACCGTCCTGGCCTGGGCGATGTGCACTACGAGATCCCGGCCGGGGTTGTCGACCAAGGCGAGGACATCGGGGCCGCGGCCCGGCGTGAGCTGGCTGAGGAAACCGGCTACGGAGACGGTCGTTGGTCGGTGCTGACCCGCCTCTCGGCCAACCCCGCCCTGCAGGACAACATCACCACGTCCTATCTTGCCGAAGGCGTGGTCCCGCTCGGCCGTGCCCAGCCCGAGGCGACCGAGGATCTGCGCGTTCACCTCGTGCCGCTGGCCGAAATCCCCGGTCTGATCGACAGCGGCGACATGATCCAAGCCCTGCACACCGCACCCCTGCTGCGTTACCTGCTGCGCCGGCGCGCATGAAGTTCGCGCGGGGCTTCGGGAAAACCGGCCTCACTGCCAGCAGTCGTACACCCGGGGGTTGGTGTCGCCCTGCCCGGATATCAAGTTGGTACAATAGGACCCGGAAAGTACGACCTCGCTGGACGTGACGTCGAACCTCCACCCCCCTTGCTGACCGCTGGGATCGAGCGGAACGGGATCACCGCCGTGGGTGAAGACCACCACCTGAGTGGGGTTTTCGGGTTGGCGCGTCAAAGAAAACCGGCACACGTTCACCTCCACCGCAGTCATGATGGCCTCGAGTTTCCCTTTCAGGTCCGCCTGGTCGGTCGCCGCCACGAACTGCGGCGAGTTGCCGGCAAAGCTCGATGCGCTGGCAGCCGCGATACTGGCGAGGCAGTTCGTGCTCTGGGCGTCGTTGTTGAGGGAGACGATGAATGTCTGCACGCCGAGGTTCGTCAGCTTGGTAGCCTCATCGCCCGCCAGGCTGCAAAACGAAGCATCGGTGGCAGCGTCGCCCGCGCAGGTCGGATCCTGGCCGGTAATGAGCAACACAAACTGGGACGCGCTTCCTTGTCCTTCGTCGGCGTACCACTGGCGGCATTTCTGCAAGGCCAAGTGAGAAGGTGAATCACTGCTCGCGAACTGGCAGCCCGGATCGCCTGAACCGCATGCCAGCTGCGCCTGGATGCTGGCCGAATGGAAAAATGCGGGCGGAGGGGAAACCTGGCCCGGACAGCACGTCCCCTGGTTGCAGTCTTTCGACGATGGGAACTGCTCGAGGCCGAATTGGATACTCGGATGAGCGCCGGTGGCCTCCACGATCGCCTCTTGAGCCGCCTGCAACCTGGTGGCCGAACCGAACGCCTTCTGCATGGATGTAGAGCGGTCGAGGGCAATGATCATCTCGACCTGGTTCTGCCGCACGTTGAAGCTGAAGTTCGAACATCCATCTCCACGATTGAACCCCCGCCTGTCACTCGGACTGGACTGGTCGATGGATGCATCCGGGTCTTGCGCTCCGCCCGTTTCATCGGAACTCCCCCCGGCATCCCCAGCCACCCAAGGCAGCCCAATGTGATAGGTGCACGACAGCCCGGTGATGACCAGAAGCCACGAGGTACTCGCCGGCGGCCGGCCTGGTCGCGTCACCCCAGTCGCCTTCACGGTGCCCCGCGCACTCTCGCAGCCAGCTTGGCCACCTCGTCGCGACGCTCGCTATTCGGATAGCGCGCCAGGAAAGCCTCCGCCTCGGCAAGCGCCGCGGCCTTGTCGCCGACCCTGGCCAGGGTTTCCAAGATTGACAGGTCCGCCTCCGCCCGCAGTAACCCCCTGGGGAAGCGCGTCCGGTAGGCCACCCACGCCGCGACTGCCGCCTGAGGCCGGTGCAGGCCATCACGCAAAACGCGACCCACCTCATAGGCCGCATTCTCGGCCGCTGGCCCCACGCCTTTTGTACAGTGAGTCAGCATGGCGAGCGCGTCTTCCGGACGGCCCTCGCCCAGCGCCGTCCGCGCCTCCGTCAACTCCACACTCCCCGGGCCATTGGCGACCCGCGCCGGACCGTCCTCAGAAGACGCGCGTCGTAGAGACGCACCCGCCAGGGACGGCCGGCGTCCGAGCGTCGGGGACGCTATCCCGCGAATGGGTCCAGCCCACGAATCCCCCTCGACCAGCCGAACCGACCGAGCGCCACGCCACACTTCGACGACGCCTTCCTCGACTTCCACGGAAACGCGATCATCGCCCACGCCCACGTGAAACTTGGTCCCCACGACGGATATGAGATATGGCCCGGCGGAAACCGCAAACCGTTCTCCCGGCGCCTGATGGGGCACCTCGAACCTGGCCTGGCCTCGCTCGACGGAGGGCCGACGTTCCGCATCCCAGCTCAGAACAGAATTGGCATCGAGCTCGACTCCGGCACCACCAGCCAGTGCCACGCGGGCCGGCTTTCGACCGGTTCGCACCGGCGTGGCAGACGAAACCTGGGGTGCAACCTGGGGAACCACCGAACCAGGCTGGGACGCCGACGCAACTGCAGGAGCGACCCGCTTTGCCGCCACTGACGAAGGGGTGGGACGCGTGGCTGGGACCACCCACAGCACGGCCACCACACTCACAGCAACCAACGCCCCGACAAGAGCCGGGAGAGCCAACGACCTTGCGCGACGCGCTGGCAAGTCTTTGCCCGACGGCAAGCCTTCGAGGCGGGACCAGACCCGACGCCGCGCCACCTCGTCCCCGGTCCGCTGGCGCGCAGCTTCCAGGACCTCGCCAAGCCATCTCTCCGTGTCGTCCGCTCTCTGTTGTTCAAGCCATTTCATGTCGTTATCCTCCGCGCCGCCTTGACGAGTTCCGCCCGGGCATGGCGCAGCCGGGACCAGACCGTGTTGGGAGGACATCCCATCACTATGGCGATTTCGTTCACACCCAATCCCTCAATCTCGAAGAGGACGAGGACCATCCGTTTCTTGGGTGACAACTTGTCCAGCAGCCGATCGAGCAGCCGCAAATCGGATGCCTTTTCGGCAGGGTCGTCCTGGGGCTCGGGCTCGGCCTCATGCCAGGGTAGAAGCGAGAGAAACGAACGCATGCGTCGCCGCCGGCCCAGGTGAGAGGCGTGGCGCGCAGCAATTCGATAAATCCAGGTCGATAGCTGGGCGTCCCCTCGAAACTGCTTCAGGCCGCGGTAAACCGCGATAAACACGTCCTGGGCGGCATCCTCGCGTTCCTCGGGTGGCACGCCAAGCGCGCTGAGGAAACGAAAAACCGGCTGCGCGTAGCGCTCATAGAGCGCCCGCGATGCAAGGGTGTCCCCGTTGCGAAAACGTTCGACCAATGCCTTGTCTTCTGCAAGCGGTCCTGGTTGCTGGCTTCCCGCAGGATTCTGTTGGCTCATGTTCACCGGCGACGCGTGGGTTCCTCGTAAGCTTACCTTGTCTTTGGGAGTTAGTGGCCCTGGTCCAACTGCTTCGTCACCGAAGCGACATACCTAGAGCAAGCCCCGCGTCACCAAAGACGCGAGGAGTTGAAAATATGGTTCCGTTGCCAGGACTTAGATCGTCATACACATAACGCCATCCGGCTACAGCGACATCGAGAAAAAGACGAGCGAAAAGGCGCCTTCCCAGAGGTACCTGCATGCCTCCGGCTAGCGCGCCCGCGAGCACAAAGCGGGTATCCCAATGCACGGTTGTCTGGGCCCTCGCTCCGAGAATCCAGCAATCGAGCAGCCCGGCCAGGCCTAGCTGAAGTTCCACGCTGGATGCCGCACGCCTCCACATGAGCTCCAGGCCTGAGGGAATACGTGTCACATCGCCGCGGCCGCCCGTCCAGTGGTGCAAGGTCCAGCCCGAAATGCCGCCCCACAGGCGGACCAAGAGGCCGGTATCCATGCGCGCGCCCAGCGTCCGAGCCACGGAGAGTCGTAGGTCATAGGCTTCCAGGCCAGTGATCTGGTTGGCAAGTCTCTGGGAGATGCCAAGAGAGATGTCCCATCTGGCCCACGCGCGGAGCGGGGAGTCGGGAACCACCGGAGAAGGCGCCGGAGCAGGGGCTGGCGGTGCCACCCGGATCGCAGGACTCTCGCCGGCGGCTTCTGCTTCTGGCAGCTCGATTTCCTGAAGATAGCGCTGGACAATGATGGCCACGGTGACTGAGAGCGCGGCGCAGTCGCGCACCTGCGTGGTACCGGGCCTAGACAATGTCCGGAACAACCGCAGCCTCCCCTGCTGGTCAATCAGGGAAAAACTTGGCTCTTGGGGCGTTCCTGGCGGCGGCAGTACCAGGGTCAAGGCAGACCCTGAATCAGGTCCGCGCGCATCCAGCACGCCCGGCGCACGTTCCGACAGAGCAGCCGACACCTGGCGCGCGGACGGACAGCCATCCTCTGGCCCGGGCGCGACCAGCACCGATACGGCTGGCAAAGTTAGGAGAGCGAAGAACGGCTGCACGAATTGGCTATCTTACTATCGAAGCCACTCGAGCGCGTCACCTGCAGTCAGGCGCGGTGCCGAGGAGGGGACCTACCGTGCGATTTCTTCGACAAAATAGGCGTTGCGATGACGGGCGTTGGGAAGATGCGAGTCCCAACAACCCGGCGAGCAGAACACCAGCTTGATCTTGCCAGAGTTGCATGTGGAGACAGAGCAGCGAATCACTTTGGCGCCCAGGGCAATGGGCCTGCGGCACATAGAGCAAACAAAAGCCGGCGTGGATGTCATCAGCCAAATCCTCTACCACGTAGAAGAAGGCGTCGACTACAGAGGATCCTGTTCAAGTCGCCTTGCCCTGCTTCAGCGATCCACCTGCCCCTGGCGTGCTGCCGTGCGCGTGAACCAGTACGGGCAAGGTTACCGGTTTGTCATGGCCCGCGCATCGGCCTTGGCCTCGGCCTTGCTCTCCAGCGGAATGCGCATGCCGTAGAACGACCGGCGCACGAAGTAGAAGGCGACCAGCAGGAAGCCCGCCGCAAGGGCGCCGCGGAGTCCATCATTCTTGAGCTGGACAGCCAGCTCGACCGCCAGCAGGCCGAAGAGGGTGGTGAACTTGATGACCGGGTTCATGGCCACGGACGAGGTGTCCTTGAAGGGGTCGCCCACGGTGTCACCCACCACGCACGCGGAGTGCAGCTCGGTGCCCTTTTCGTTCAGCTCGGTCTCGACGACTTTCTTGGCGTTGTCCCAGGCGCCGCCGGCGTTCGCCATGAAGATGGCTTGGTACAGGCCGAAGAGCGCGATCGAGATCAAGTAGCCGATGAAGAAGAAGGGCTCCACGCAGGCAAAAGCCAGCGTGCTGAAGAACACGGTGAGGAAGATGTTGAACATGCCCTTCTGCGCGTACTTGGTACAGATCTCCACCACCTTCTTGCTGTCGCTGACCGACGCCCTTTCATTGCTTTCCAGCTTGATGTTCTTCTTGATGAACTCGACCGCGCGGTAGGCGCCGGTTGACACGGCCTGAATCGAGGCGCCGGTGAACCAGTAGATGACGGCACCGCCGGTGACCAGGCCGAGCAGGAAGGGCGCGTGCATGAGCGAGAGATGGTCGAGGTTGCTGGTCAACTTGTCAGTGAGCATCATGATGATGGAGAAGATCATGGTGGTGGCGCCCACCACTGCGGTCCCGATGAGCACGGGCTTGGCCGTGGCCTTGAAAGTGTTGCCCGCGCCGTCGTTCTCCTCCAGCATCTTCTTGGCATTTTCAAAGTCGGGATCAAAGCCAAAGTCCTTCTTGATCTCCTCCTTGATGTTGGGAACGCTCTCGATGAGCGACAGCTCATACACCGACTGGGCGTTGTCGGTGACCGGACCGTAGGAGTCGACCGCGATGGTCACCGGGCCCATGCCCAGGAACCCGAAGGCCACCAGACCGAAGGCGAACACCGCCGGCCCTATCATGAGCACGTCCAGACCCAGCGTGCTGACCGTGTAGGCGATGGCCATCAGGCCCACGATCACCATGCCCATCCAGTAGGCAGAAAAGTTGCCGGCCACTAGGCCCGAGAGCACATTCAGCGACGCACCACCCTCGCGCGAGGCAGTCACGACTTCCTTGACGTGAGCGGACTTGGTCGAGGTGAAGATCTTGATCATCTCGGGGATGAGTGCGCCGGCCAACGTGCCGCAGGTGATGATGGTGCTCAGTTTCCACCACAGCGCCTTGTCATGGTTCAGCTCGGGGATGAGCAGGTACGACACCACGTAGGTCGAAACCATCGACACGATCGACGTGACCCACACGAGCTGAGTCAGCGGCTGTTCGAAGTTCATCTTCTTCACGTGGCCGAAGCGGGCCTTCACGATCGCTTCGTTGAGGAAGTACGACAGACCACTCACGATCACCATCATGATGCGCATCACGAAGATCCAGACCAGGAGCTGGACCTGCACGGTCTTTTCCGGCACGGCCAGCAGAATGAAGGTAATCAGCGCGACGCCGGTGACCCCGTAGGTTTCGAAGCCGTCGGCCGAGGGACCGACCGAGTCGCCCGCGTTGTCGCCCGTGCAGTCCGCGATGACGCCCGGGTTGCGCGCGTCATCTTCCTTGATCTTGAAGACTATCTTCATCAAATCGGACCCGATGTCGGCGATCTTGGTGAAGATGCCGCCCGCGATGCGCAAGGCCGCCGCACCCAGCGACTCACCGATGGCGAAGCCGATGAAGCACGGGCCGGCGAAGTCAGCCGGCACGAAGAGCAAGATGAACAACATGATCACCAACTCGACGCTGATGAGCATCATGCCGATGCTCATGCCCGCTCGCAGCGGGATGGCATAGATGGGATGGGGCATTCCCTTGAGGCTCGCGAATGCCGTGCGCGAGTTGGCAAAGGTGTTCACGCGGATGCCGAACCAGGCCACGCCGTAGCTGCCTGCAATGCCCACCAGGCTGAAGAGAAGGATGATGGAAAGGGTGAGGGCGACCGGCTTGCCCTCGACCGGCGAGAGCCAGCCAAAGTACGCACTGATGATGATGGCGATGAACGCCCAGAGCACCAGGATGAACTTGCCCTGGGTGAGCAGGTAGGTCTTGCAGGTCTCGTAGATCAGCTCGGAGATCTCGCGCATGCACTTGTGCACGGATGAGCCCTTGAGCTGTTTGTACATGACGAAACCGAAGACCATTCCCAGGAAGCAGATCAGCAAGCCGCCCATGAGCAGCCGGTTGCCCGCGATGTCGCCCAGGAATTTCACGGACGACAGGTTAGGCAGAACCAGGCTCGCCTCACTGGCGAGGGCTCGGCTCTCCGACAATAGAAGCGGCAGCAAGCCGCAGACAACAGCGGACAGTAGACGTAGGGGGTTCATGCGGTTCCTCCGGGCGCGGAAATTAGTCCCAAGTGCTCCGACAATTCAAGTGGAGAAGGGACGATCATGCATATACCTCCTATTCCGGTCGGACTTGCAGTACGATTACCTTCTTGAGGTCATTGGTGTTCCCCGTCCTCGAACCTTCTGGCCTTGACATAGCTCGCGGCCGGTTTTGCGATAGGCTCGCGCCCATGCCCTTCCTCTCCCGCATTGCCGCCGGCGTGGCGCTCTGTCTCTGCCTGGCGCCCCCGGTCCACGCCGCACCCCCCGAGATAACCTTCGAGAAATACCGGATGCAAAATGGGCTCGACGTCATCTTGCACGTAGACCACGCGGTGCCCATCGTGCACGTCGAGGTCTGGTACAAGGTCGGGTCAAAGGACGAGGCACCGGGCAAGACCGGGTTCGCCCACCTGTTCGAGCACATGATGTTCCAGGGGACGAAGCAGATCCCCGAGGATGCCTACTTCAAGTACCTGGGCCAGGCCGGGGCCTCGGCGCGTAACGGCTCGACCAGCACGGACCGCACCAACTACTTCGAGACCCTGCCGTCGAGTGAGCTGGAGTTGGGACTGTGGCTGGAAAGTTCGCGCATGGGTTTTCTCCTCGATCGCCCCTCATTTCGCGCGACCTTCGAGAACCAACGCGACGTGGTGAAGAACGAGCGCCGGCAGCGCATCGAGAACGCGCCTCTGGGCGGCGTCGCCCGCGTGGAATTGGAGGCGTTGTTTCCGGCTGGCCACCCCTATCGCCACGAGGTGATGGGGTCGATGAAGGACCTGGACGCGGCGACCGAAGTGGACATCCGCGGGTTCTTCACGCACAACTACGCACCCAACAACGCCGTGCTGCTCATAGCCGGCGACTTCGACGTCGCACGAGTCAAGGGCCTGGTGGAAAAGTATTTTGGGCCCATCCCGGCGGGACCGCCGGTGCCGCGGCAAGCGATCCCTCCCATCCCCGCGCCCGCCGGCGAACGCCGCATCGCCATGGAGGCCAAGGTCAACCTGGCGCGAGGCCTCATGGCCTGGAATACAGTGCCACTCTTTGCACCCGGGGATGCCGAGCTGGATTTGCTCGCCAAGGTGCTAGGCGGCGGCAAGAGCTCGCGCCTCTACCGCCGTTTGGTGCTTGAGCTGAAGATCGCGCAATCCGTGTCCGCTGCGCACATAAGCCGGCTGCTGGGCGGGACTTTCGAGATCACCTATGTCCCCCTGCAGGGCCACACACTGGCCGAGCTGGAAACCGTCATCAACCAGGAGTTGGAGAAGATGCGGGCACAGCCCGTCGAAACCGCTGAGCTGGAACGCGCGCGCAACGGGATCAAGACCGATCTGGTGCGCGGCCTGGATACCTTGCAGGGGCTGTCCGGCCACCTCCTCACCTACGACGTGTTCGCCGGCGATCCGGCGTACTTCGGCCGCGATATCGGCCGATATGAGGCGGCCACGCCGGATAACCTGCAGAAATGGGCAGCCCCGATCCTGCGCAGCAAAGCGCGCGTGACAATCAACGTCGAGCCCAACAGCAACGCACCCATCATGGGCCGCCTGGTGTCGCCAGCCTCCGGACTGGACCGACCTGCCACGGCTGCGCCCATCGCCGCGACACCCGCGTCGCGCCAGACCCCGGACGCCGAATTTCGTCACAAGCTTCCCGCCGCCGGCGAGAAGACCCCGTTCAAGGTGCCGGGGGTGAAGCGGTTTCGCCTGAAGAACGGTCTGCGCGTGATCCTGGCTGAATCGCACAAACTGCCTCTGGTCGGGGTCGAGATGGTTGTGCGCACCGGGAACGGCGCCAATCCGCCAGACAAGGCCGGCTTGGCCGATCTGGTGGCGGACATGCTCGACGAGGGGACCGCCACCCGCAGCGCCACGGCCATTGCCGAGGAGATCGCGCAACTGGGAGCGACACTTCTGACCAACGCCACCTGGGATGCCTCTTCGTTGTCCGTGTCGGCCC